>Ga0352979_1045064_pt1 | contig 7648 bp, 3 predicted proteins | sample Cowrumrumenfluid_3_FD_205951 | JGI IMG/M metagenome (GOLD analysis project Ga0352979, IMG submission 205951) | Metatranscriptome of Cow rumen microbial communities from the University of Illinois at Urbana-Champaign, USA - Cow X-2 rumen fluid... | ecosystem: Host-associated > Mammals > Digestive... | reverse complement strand
TTGTTATTGATAGCTAAATATTAGCTGTTGACTTTTTTGCGGTTTACGAAAAAGTAAGCCAATCCGCATAACATCATTCCCGAAAGGGCGAATACAAAATACATTCTTGTATCGTCAAAGCCTGATTCAGGCAATGTATAGGGAATGAATTTCTTTGTATTGGTAAATTTCACTTCTGCGGTAACATTTTCTTCAATAGTGCCGTTGTCTGCACCCTCAAAGGTCGTGTCATATTCTGCATTGACCGTTTCTTTTACGGTGTAAGCCGTGTCAACAGGAATATTCGAGATAACAAGACTTTCATCATCGGAAAGGGTAAATGTTGCGGAGCCGTCTTTAAATTCGATACTGCCCGTTGAAGTAGTGAAAGTACCGTTGACAGCGTCAGCACCGCTGAAAAGTGTAACAGTGAAAGTAAATTTCTGTTGCTTCATTTCTTCGGGAATATCCTCCGAACCGTTTGCACCAAGAACATTCTTGGAAACTTTAAGACTGCCGAATTTTGGCTTGGGATTATAGGTATTTGTCACAGTAACCAATGAACTTTCTTTGCCGATAGTGGTACCCGTAAGGACAACAGCAGAAGTCCACTCATCTGAAACACTTTCTTCACTTACACTATAAGTAGTGCCGTAAGGCAATCCTGAGAGAATGACAGGCTCATTAACACTTACTTGAGCGGTGAAAGTAGCTGATGTTTTATCATAGGAAACAACCGTACTACCCTCAACGGCTGCTGCCGCATCAGTCATAGAAGCTGTCTTATACTTGAAGCCGTCTTTGTAGTCGTTCAGGTCAACTTCATTATTGGTAAGAGCAACTTTGAAAGTAAACAAAGAGCTGTCATTGATACCGCTTTTTGTTTCATCATTGTTTTCAAGTTTCTTTTCAAGTTTGAGTTCGCCTGTTTTACGGGTATTGGTAACAACTTCAAGATTGTCCTCATTAGTAGGAGTGCCGTTGTCATCTTGACCGACAGTACCCGAAGCATTATCATTATCTTTGGGTGCGTAGTTGGAATCAGCTTCAACTGTTTCGGTAATGGTGTAGCTTGTACCATAGGGGATACCCTCGATAACAGCACTTTGATTTCTTTGGAGGGTGAATTCAGCATCTCTACCAAGTTTTTGCTTAGTGCCGTTGACGATAATATCAATGTTAGCATAAGTATTGCTGTCTGCATTGATTTCCTCTATACCAAAAATGTTTGTCAAAGCAAGTTTGAATTTAAAGGAATCTGAAGCATTTTCATCATCAGGGGCAAGCCGTTTTTTGACTTCAAGAGAGAAAGTCTTTGGGATATTGGTAAAAATTTCGGTTATCTGAACAGGAGCACTCGCTTCAACAGCGGAAGTATTGGCATAGTTGTACTTAGTTTTGGTATTAGATGTGAGTTCATTTACAATTTCATTATCATTCTTGTCAGCAATTCTTACAGTAGTATCATAGTATTCACTTACAGTTCTGGATTTTGTCGAGGAGAAGTCCTCAACATTGCCGTCCCTTTCGACAGTTTTAAGGGAATCGTTTTGCTTGACATACATATAGCTGCCCTTTTTGAACTGCGATTTGAACAGACCTGAAGACTCATTTTCATCAGTACCGTACATAAGATTGAAAGAACCGTTGCCGTTGGTAGTGCCTGTCATGCCGTCAGGCAGATTTCCCTCAGTTTTAACTGCAAATTTATCTGTCCACACATAGTCTGTGTTTGCAACAGGATTTTTTTCAGTGGTGCTGGCAGGGATAAAATTATTTGTCGCATTGTAGTGGATAACTTGTTCATCAGCTACTTTTGAAGCTTTATTGATTGAATTATCCCAACCGTCAACTCTGTAGGTATATCCGGGTTCAAAACTCATTTCTGTACGGTTATAGAAATAGTCATCACCTGGCCATTGGTCCGGATCGCAAGTCACGCTTTTATCGATTCTGCCAAAGACAACCTTATTGGAATCACTTGGAAAACCGCTGAATTCATATACATAAGGACTTGTTTCCACACCTACATATAAATGTGGGTTATTGCTTCCGCTTTTCCATATCCACGCACCGACTCTGACACCCTCATCCCATCTTTTATTGCCGTCAAGGATTTTATTGGTATCAAGCAATATGTTGGGGAAAGTGACCGTATCATAGACCACAGGCTTCTTACCTGTAAGATTTGCAGTAAGGTTTTTATTTGCCTCATTCTGACGCTGATAGTAGTTATAAGTGGGATTTGCGATACCGCTGTCACCTACATCTTTTTTGGCTGTGCCTTCATTAGAAACGGTGTAGTTGAATACATCATAATCGGCAGCCTGCTTTGTAAGGTCAATAAGACCGGGGTTAATATCCTTGAATTCGGTTATTTCACGAATTTTGAGGTTATTATTGTTGATAGCGGAGAAATTGAATCTTACAAGAAGGTCAGATTCATACATACCACGTTCCATATAGAACATTCTGAGGGTGTGCACTTTTTCTTCATTGTATTTACCGTTTGCAGTAAATGTATCGGGTGTCATAACATTTTTCAGATTTACTATTTTCTGACTGCTGAGATTTCCCGAAAGGTCATCTTTGCCTTTGCCGTCACCTAATGTAATAGCATCATTAGCATAAGCTTTTCCTTCGGCAAAGTCGATAATACCCGTAGTATCTTTATGGTCGCCGCCCAGGTCAAGAACAAGCTTATCGTCAATAAATACCCACACATCATCGTCACCCATGAATTCAAACGTAGCATTGACAGATTTACCTGTAGGCTTGCCGGTGTTTCTGTCATAGGTATCGACTTTACCGTCGGCACGAATCTTAAAGTCCATTTCAAAATTCATACCAAAACCGAGGGCATTTTTTTCATATTCATTCTTGTTGTTAAAGGGGAGATAACTGATAGTACCATTACTGTCGGTTGTGGTAGGCTGAGACACAATTTCAGTTTTGGTTTCCTTATATGTTCCGGTCTTGTTGGCATCATCAGCCTGGAAGTAAAGGCTGTACTTTTTACCCTCTTTGGAGTTGAACTGGTAGTATTTTGCCTTTCCGGTACCACCGTCACCATAAACTTTATTGGCATCTACTTCAATTTCATAAAAAGGAAACGCAATATTATGCCAGTACTTTACCAGTCCGGAATGACTGTCTGCCCAATCATCACTAAAATAGGGAAGAATTTTGCCGTTCTGAGTGATTGTACCATTAGTAAGCGTATTATCAACAAGTCCCTGAACAGAGGCATCAAAGTTGATTTGATTATTGTCATCGTTTCTCAAAGACAGGTTAGCCTGCCAGTAAAAGTTATTATAATAATTAGTGTGAGCTCTGCCTTTATAAGTACCGTCTGCCTTGTTATAGTCTTGATAGTGATTTGCTTCGTCACCTATGTCGGGGTGGTCGGCATCATCATCAAGATAGAAACAGCCAAAATACAAGGGGACATCATAACCGGTGTATATATCGAAAGCTGTACCTTCTGTAACATTTCCGCTGTCATTTGTCAGATAGGATTTTCCCTGTGAGAGTGTAGCCGTCAAGTCGCTTGTTTGCCAGCTTCCGTCGTTGATAATGAACCTATCCGGAGAGAATCCTATATCGCTGTACTTGATGGTATATACATATTCTCCGGTAGAACTATCGTATGTCATAGCTGAACCGGGCCAGCTTTTATAGGACTGATTGGTGGAGTGGTTATAAAAGTACACATTTACATTACTTTTACTGCCCTTATATCTGAAAGTCAGGTTATCGGAAGCAGGGGACACTACACTGATTTGAGAATTTGAAATCGCCCTGTTAAATTGAATATAAGGATCAGCATAGCCCTCTGCCTTTGAATATCTTTCTGTATTATTGACCTCATTGTCCGAAAGATAATCATACAGGCTGGATTTGGCTGTAAAAATATTTCCGGTATATTTGTAATCCAGATAACCGCCGCTATCTTTTGTAATATTTCTGCCGTTAATAGTTGTAGAACCGTATGTGCCGCTTGATACAACAGAACTTGTCGTGGTATCAAAAGTAACGTCATTACTTGCTGCATTTGCAACGAGAGGTGCAGATGAAATCATTGTGGTAAAAGGAATTGCTGCTGCAGCGAGTACGGCAAGAATTTTTTTGCCGAATTGCTTATTCATTTTCATCCGCTCCTTTCTTTTTATGATTGAGTGCAAGCACGGCTGCAAGAGAGGCAAAGCACATACCGAGCAGTGCGATCACCATGTTGGAAGAACTGTCGCCCGTAAAGACCGGCGGGGGAGATGAACTTTGGGGCTGCGAGATCTGCGGCTGCGAGCTTTCAGGCATTGAAATATCGGGTGCCGAGATATCGGAAATGGTACTTTCGGGTTTGGATTCAGCTGATGTATCCTTGGAAATTTCATCGCCGCCGCCCGAGGAAACTTTCGTTTTGGGGTCGGAAAGAACATCATACTGCCATTCATTGACTCCGTTATAGCTCACTGTAAGGGGTACGGAGATCATGTATGCATCAAAGTACTGATATTTTTCAGCCGTGCCGGCTGCAGAAAGCTCACGGACAAGATACATACCCTGTTCCAGATCATCAAATTTGCAAATACCGCTGTGGTCAGTCACGGCAGTTTTGAGAGGCTGTTCTTTTTGGGCAGTTTTATCGAAATTCTTTGCCAGTTCAACGGATTCGCTGAAAGAAATGCCTTCAAAGGTGATATCCCTGTCATTTTTTATTTTTGCAAGAGAGGAATAGGTTTCTGTAACGGAGTAATTGGCAGAGCCGTTTTTGGTTTTGAGATCGGCAATTTTATAAATGCCTATTTCAGCCCCATCTATGGGAGTGGGAACGCCGAGTTTTTCAACATAGAAGTATACCGTAAGACTTTTACGGAGAGTTTCATCTATATTGGGAACAAGATCGCTGTCAAAAGCAGAAATACTTACAGGTTCGGTCATAACCAGAAACATTACCGTAAATAACGATATCAATAATGACATAAATTTTAATTTCATGCCGAACCGCCTTTCTTTGAATGGAATTTGGAAATTATTTTTCTTACTGCCGTAGAGATAACGAGAAGTACAATGAAAAGCATGAAGCCTGCAAATACCCATACCGCCGGATCAATGACAAGCTTGTGTTCTTCAGCAGTCACAAGACCTTTTTCATCTGTCTGAGATTCATCGAAAGGCGTACGCCTGCCCATCACGAGCAGCCTGTGCGTATTGACGCCGTAGGGAGTACAGGTCACGAGAGTGGCAAGATCCCTGCCGTTTTCTATCATGAGTTCATCGACATCGGTAGGCTCAATGACCTTGATCTTATAGACTTTATAAGCCAGTGTCTGATTGAGGATATGCATATAGAATTTGTCGCCGGGCTTGAGCTTATCGAGATCGGAAAAGAATTTCTGATTGGGCAGACCTCTGTGTCCCGTGAGGACGGTGTGAGTTGTTCTGCCGCCTGTGGGGAGAGAACTGCCGTGGATATGACCGATACCGATACCGAGGGAAACTTCTGTGGAATAGTGATAGATGGGTTCTGTCAAGCCGATCTTGGGTATCTCGATATAGCCCATGATACCGTTTCCGGTGAAATTCAGGAGAGTTTCATAGTAAGCATCGGGATCATATTCGGCATCCGTCACGATATTCCTGTTCTGTGTGATGAGATACTTGTTATAGTCAGCGGCTTTCTGCATGATCGAATCATAGTCTGTTTTTTCTATTTGAAGCACTTTTTCATTGTAATCGCCTATCAACTGCATATCACGGTATCTGTTCCACCTGTCGCTGATGACAGGATAGAGCAGAAGTACCGTGCAGGCAATAAAACCAATAATAGAGAATACAGAAATAAATCTGCGTATATGTTTGTTCACTCTTTATTATTCAGCCTTTTTCTTTCTTTTGTTAGCGATATAGAGGGTAAGGAAGCCAGCCATGCCGAGAGCACCGCCTATTGTGATAGCAATAGTGCCTTCGCCGCCTGTAGCAGGAAGTGCAGCAAGCTGAGTATTGGGGATTTCTACCTGCTTGATGTTGGTATAATCGGACAATGTATTGGTAACATTACCATTATCGTCTGTATAATCTTCATAGCTGTCAGGAAGTGTGTTCTTGTAAACAGCGACTCCTACAGGCTCAGTCTCATAATTTTCGCCGCCGTCTGTGCTGATATAGGTTGTTATGCTGTACTGTGTCATAACACCTTCGTCATTGAGTTCAGCAGCTATAACGATCTTAAATATGTCTGTGTTAAGAGTGTATGTAGGAGGTGCAATCTTTTCTTTCATGTAGTAAGTACCTGTATCAAGACCAACGAAACGGATATGACCGTTTGTATCGGACTCTGCCTGAAGGAACTCTGCACCTATATTGTTTTCAGCAGATGTGTCTTCTTTGTGGAGTGTGAACAAAGCCTTATCGAGCCATTTGGGGCTTGCCTGTGTCTTTTTCTTTGCACCCTTTACGGAAGTAGCCTCTGAATAGGTTTTACCTTTCTCAGTAACTTTGTTAAGTTCAAAGGTTTCTTTATCCTGCTCTCCGTGGTCGGGATTATCTTTGATAGCTTCAATATCGAGTTCGGCATCTATACCGAAAGTATAGTGATAAGTGCTGTCCTTGATTTCCTTAACGCTTGCAGCATCTGAAGGATCGTTGCTGTAGCTGAGAGTTGCCGTATTTACGTTTTCAGCGTAGTTAAGAGTTGCTGTATTAAGGAAAGTTGTAGAATAGGTCACTACAACACCGCCGTAAGGATTAGAGCGTATGAAATTATCCGAGAATGCGATTTCAAAATATTCAGCTTCATCAGCAGTTGTCGTACCGGCTGAAAGTGCAGGTTTTCCATCAGCGTCTAATTCCACTTCTTTATATGTAACGGTATAATCTTTGCCTGCGACTACTTCAGCATCGTCTACTTTAACGGAAAGATTTTTGATGCCTTTGAAAGAACCGTCTTCAAATTCATCGGTGATTTTATACTGAACAGTGGTGTACTGATCTGTATAGTAAGGGATAGTCATGTCTTTGAGTTCGAATTTAACTGTATCGCCGTGAGCTGCAGTATCACCTTCTTCATTCATGGAGCTGTCAACGATAACTTTATCGAAATTACTCTGGGTTGATTTGAGATAAGCCTCAGGACCGTAAGAGAAACCGCTGTTCATATTAACAGAGTTGTTTCTGGGATCCTTTACGTTCCATGCAACAAGAGCGGGGTTATAAACGACAGCGTCTGCACCGTCAACAAGAACAATATAAAGACCTGCGTCAACATTGGTTGCACTGTAAGTATTTGTAGTGCCGACTCTGTTCAGGGGAACAGATTTAAGTGTTGTTGTTTCTTTGTTTTTTCTGAGATACTTTGCGATAGCGATTACTTCGTTGGACTTGGGGTTTTCGGGATCTGCGATATTTGCGTTGGTTGTGTCGCAGATTTCATATCCTGTGGCTGTTACTGCTACTATCTGATAAGCAGTAACTGTGAGATTTGCTTTGACATCGGTCACGGTTTTAACGCTGATAGTGGGTGTAGGTGTTTCATCAGCGTATACGGGCATGGACAGGGCGGACATACCTGCGATAGTAGCAGCTGCGAGTGCGAGTGTCAATACTTTGACGAGATTTTTTTTCATTTTGATTTCTCCAATCTGAAATTTATTTGGTACCTCACAAAAAG
>Ga0352979_1034163_pt1 | contig 7881 bp, 9 predicted proteins | sample Cowrumrumenfluid_3_FD_205951 | JGI IMG/M metagenome (GOLD analysis project Ga0352979, IMG submission 205951) | Metatranscriptome of Cow rumen microbial communities from the University of Illinois at Urbana-Champaign, USA - Cow X-2 rumen fluid... | ecosystem: Host-associated > Mammals > Digestive... | reverse complement strand
CTTTTTTTCTATTATATATTATTATCAGATTTCTGAAAACTAATCACCAACTAAAAAAATAAGAAGGGACTGTCGCACAAAGAAATTTCATAACAATATATAGTGACTAGTTACTTAGCAAAGTACTATATATTATATTAATATTTCTTGATGCAACAGCCCTTCTTTTAAATTTTAATATTCTGGTTCTTTATATAATAGTTCTCTTTTTTCTATTATATCTTTTTCATATACATCCTTCATCCAGTTTTCTTTTTCTATTTCTTCAATTGCAACTGAAATACTTCCAAGAGAAGTACCTGCTACTTCTGAAACTACTTTTGCAATTTTATTTGCTAATTCTTTTTTTACTTCTTCACTTCTTCCTGGATAAAGCTTTATATTTACATGTGGCATATGAAATTCTCATCACCTTTCAATTATTTATCTAACTCTTCTCTAAGACCTTCTACGAATTTAAAAGCTTCCTTTCTATCTTCATGAAGTCTTCTTACAACTGCACTTCCTACAATTACTCCATCGCAGTATCCTTTTAATTCCTTAACTGCTTCTCTTGAAGATATTCCAAATCCTAGGCATATTGGAACTTCTGTATTAGACTTTACTGTATTTAAATATTCAGTTAAATCTGCTCTAAAACTTGTCCTTTCTCCTGTTGTACCTGTTGAAGATACACAATAAACAAAGCCTTTAGTTCCTGTTATTATTTTCTTTATTCTATCATGAGAAGTTGGGGCTACTAAAGGTATTAGATATAATCCATTTTTCTCTGTCTTTTCTTTTAATTCTGCTCTTTCTTCAAGAGGGATATCTGGAACTATAAGTCCATCAAAACCAGCTTCTCCTGCATCTTCTAAGAATTTATCAACTCCATAGTTAAATATTAAATTATAATATACCATTATAACTAATGGAATTTCACTTTCTTCTCTTACATCTTTACCTACTTTAAAAACATCCTTAACTTTAACTCCACCCTTTAAGGCTCTTATATAGCTTTCTTGTATTACTGGTCCATCTGCTAGTGGGTCTGAAAATGGAATTCCAATTTCTACAATACTTGCTCCCTTTTTTTCAAGCTTTAAAATTGTTTTTACTGTCTTTTCTAAACTAGGATCTCCATTTGATATAAATGGAATTAATGCTTTTTTATTTTCTTCTTTTAATTTATTAAAAACTTTGTCTATTCTATTCATATTACTTGTGCTCCTCTAAGTATTTTAATATAGTATCCATGTCCTTATCTCCTCTTCCTGAGATATTTATAATAACAATATCATCCTTTGAAAGAGTTTTTGCATATTTTTTAGCATAAGCTACTGCATGGGCAGATTCTATTGCTGGAATTATTCCTTCTACTTTTGTTAAGTAAAGAAGTGCTTCCATTGCTTCATCATCTGTTATAGCAACATATTGTGCTCTACCTGTATCACAAAGATATGCATGTTCTGGACCAACTGATGGATAATCAAGGCCTGCTGATATTGAATAAGCTTCCTTAATTTGTCCATCATCATCTTTTAAAACATAACTCATCATTCCATGCAAAACTCCTGGAGTTTTTGATTGTAAAGCTGCTCCATGCATTCCTGTTTCTATACCAAGACCAGCTGCCTCAACACCTATAAGTTTTACATCTTTTTCTTCTATAAATGGAGCAAATATTCCTATTGAATTACTTCCTCCTCCAACTGGTGCTATTACTGCTGTTGGAAGCTTTCCTTCCTTTTCTAAGCATTGTGCTTTTGCTTCATCTCCAATAACTCTTTGGAATTCTTTAACCATTACTGGATATGGATGTGGACCTGCTGCTGTCCCCATTACATAATATGTATCTTCAACATTAGTAACCCAGTATCTTATAACCTCATTTACAGCATCTTTTAATGTTCTATTACCACTTTTTACAGGCACTACTTCTGCTCCTAAAAGCTCCATCTTTTTAACATTTAAGGCTTGTCTTTTTATATCTTCTTCACCCATAAATATTTTACATTCCATTTTAAATTTTGCAGCTACTGTAGCTGTTGCAACTCCATGTTGTCCTGCTCCTGTTTCTGCTACTATTTTCTTTTTACCCATTCTTTTTGCTAAAAGAACTTGTCCTATTGCATTATTTATTTTGTGAGCTCCTGTATGATTTAAATCTTCTCTCTTTAAATATATCTTAGCTCCTCCTAAATCTTCAGTCATGTTTTCTGCAAAATCTAAGGTGCTTGGTCTTCCAACATATTCTTTTAAGTAATATTTATATTCATCCATAAATGCCTTATCATTTATAGCTTTTTCATATTCTTCCTCTAATTCTTGTAATGCATTCATTAATGTCTCTGGAACGTATTGTCCACCAAATTGGTTAAATCTTCCTTTCATTATATTCCCTCACTTCATTTATTAATCTTTTTATTTTTTCTTTGTCTTTTTTTCTTATACCATTTTCTATAGTTTCAACTCCTGAAGAAGTATCAATACCATATGGTTTTACATTTTCCATAGCTTCTAATACATTTTCTTCATTTATTCCTCCAGCTATAAAAAACTTTTTGTTAACATTTATTTCTTTTAAATATTTCCAAGGAAATAATTCTCCACTTCCTGGATTACTTCCATCTAAAAGTAAAGTTTCTACATTAAAGTCATTTGCCTTAATTAAATCATCTTTACTTTTAATTCCTACTGCCTTCCATATTTCACAGCTTGTTTTATCTTTTAAATAATCTATAAAATCATTATCTTCATCTCCATGAAGCTGAATTATATCTAATGGCAGGTTTTTCACAACCTCTATTATATACTCTTTTGAGTTATTTCTAAATACTCCCACAGATTTTATATCTTTATCTAGTGCTTTTAAAAGTTCTTTTCCATTTTCTATGTTTACTTTTCTCTTACTTTCTGCAAAAACAAATCCTATGTAATCAGGCTTTAATTCATTAATATAATCTATCTCTTCAAGAGTTGTTATACCACATATTTTTATAAGCATATTACTCACCCTTAAATTTTTTAAATTCCTCTTTAAATTCTTCATTTCTAATGTTTCTCATAAACATCTCACCAACTAATACAGCATCTGCACCCATAGATTTTATTTTTCTTAAATCATCTACAGTATGCATTCCACTTTCAGATACAATAACCTTATTCTTTGGAACATATTTTATTAAATCCTTTGTAATATCTAAAGTTGTTACAAAAGTTTTTAAATTTCTATTATTTATTCCTATTATTTCTCCTCCAGCTTCTAAGGCTATATCTAACTCTTCCTTATTATGAACCTCTATTAAAGGCTCAAGCTTAAATTTTACACACTCATCATAAAATTCTTTAAGCCTTTCTTTAAGCTCTGCAACTATAAGAAGTATTCCAGAAGCCCCTAAAACCTTAGCTTCATAAATTTGATAAAAATCAATTATAAAATCCTTTCTAAGAATTGGAGTATCACTTAAAGATTTTACCTTCTTTAAATTCTCATCACTTCCTTGAAAGAAATCCTCCTCTGTTAAAACTGAAAAAGCATCAATTCCAAGTTCTCTATAAAGCTTCTCAATCTCCTCCACATTAAAATCAGGAAGAATTAACCCCTTAGAAGGAGAAGCCTTCTTATACTCCCCAATAACAGAAAGCCCAGGCTTTTTTAAAGCATTCCTAAACTTATTCTCCTCAGTCCCTTCAATAAGAACCTCAGCTTGCCTCTTTACCTCCTCTAAAGGAACTAATTTTTTTCTCTCCTCTACCCTTTTTCTTTTCTCTATTACTATTTTATCAAGTATCAACTTTTTCTCTCCTTTATAACAAGCATTTCATAAGCACCTTTTTGAAATTCATAATCAGTTTTCTCTATTGATATTAAGTACTTGTTTTTAAAATAATTAATAGTTTCATAAAACACTTCTGTTTTTTCATTTCTTAAATCTAATATAGGAAATATCCTTACTTCTTTACAAATTCTAAGCATTTCTGTAATTGTCTTTATATGAAAATCCAAACCTAATTGAGAATATAATAATAAAAAATGTGAACTTAATCCTATATCAAATTCCTTATCTTTATATATAGTCTTATTAGGAAATTCATGATAAACATACCTTTCTTCCTGTTTTCCTTTTTCAAAATCCATTAAGAAATTATTCATAGCATCTATTCTTATACTTTCTAATTCTTCTACATCTCTTATTTTGCTCCATAAATAATCATTCTTATTAAGTTTAACTTCACTAACAATTATATCTTTAACTTTATTAATTCTATTTTTAATATCATCTTTTGAAAATCTATATATAACATCTAAAGAAGTAACATTTTTCCCTCTATCAGTCATTTCTTTATTAAAACTAGCTGGTCCATCACCAAAACTTATTATTTTTTTGTTTAAATCATTCTCTTTTAGATTAAACATAAGCTTATACTCAGCTAAACATCTTCCCCAAGGAACAACTTTACATAATTCCATAACAGATTCCTCCAAATCAATTACTCTTTTAGTTCATTATATTTAGCTAATACAGTTCCATCATCTAATAGTTTATTTGCTAAAGCTATTCCTTCTTCTATAGAATCTGTAATTTTTCCTGCAAAGAATCCTGCTCCTGCATTTAAAACTACTATATCTCTTTGAGGTCCTTTCTTTCCATTTAATATATCTATTATTATCTTAGCATTTTCTTCTGCTTCTCCCCCTGCAATATCTTTTATATCTGCATAAGGAATTCCATAATCTTTTGGGTCTAAAGTAAACTTTCTAAGTTTTCCATCTTTAAGCTCACAAACTGTTGAAGTTGTAGTTGTTGTTAATTCATCTAATCCATCATTTCCATGAACAACTAAAGCTCTATCAAGTCCAAGTCCTAATAAAACACTTCCTACAGCATCAATTAAGTTTTCATCATAAACGCCCATAAGTTGTCCTGTAAGTGGTGCTGGATTTAAAAGTGGTCCAAGCATATTAAATATTGTTCTTGTTCCAAGCTCTCCTCTTTCTTTTCCTACATTTTTCATTCCACCATTATAAGAAGGTGCAAGTAAAAATACCATTCCTTTTTCTTCTAATATTTTTTCACTTTCTTCTTTTGAATAGTCAGTTTTTATGCTTAGTGCTTGAAGTACATCAAGGCTTCCACTTTTACTTGAAACTGCCCTATTTCCATGCTTTGCGACCTTAACTCCACCTGAAGCTAAAACTATTGCTACTGCTGTTGAAATATTAAAGGTCTTTGCTCCATCTCCTCCAGTTCCACAACAGTCTATTAAATGTTCTTTATCTTTAATATCTATCTTTAAAGTATGACTTCTTAAAGCCTTTGCAGCTCCTAAAAGTTCTTCTGGTGTTTCTCCTTTAGCCTTTAATCCAACTAAAAATCCACCTTTTTGTGCAGAAGTTGTAGTTCCACTCATTATTTCATTCATAACATCAGCCATTTCATCAGCTGTTAAGTCTTCTCTTGCTATTACCTTTTTTATTGCTTCTTTAATTTCCATAACATATACCCTCCACAAAATTTCTTATCATTCTTTTTCCTTTTGGTGTAAATACAGATTCAGGGTGAAATTGTAATCCATATATTTTTTTAGTTCTATGTTTAATTGCCATTATTACATGGTCATCAACAGTTTCTCCAATTACTTCAAGTTCTTTAGGAAGAGAGGTTCTTTCTACAACTAATGAATGATATCTCATAATCTCAATCTTTCTTGAAATTCCTTCAAAAATATCATTTCCCTTTACTTGTATTATTGAGCTTTTACCATGAAATATTTCCTTTGCTCTTACCACATTTCCTCCAAAAGCTACTGCTATTGCTTGATGTCCTAAGCATATTCCAAGGACTGGTATATCATCTCCAAAACTTTTTATTATATTTATTGACTCTCCTGAATCTTCCGGTCTTCCAGGTCCTGGTGAAATAACTATTCCATTAGGTTTAAGTTTTTTAAGCTCTTCAACTGTTATTTCATCATTTCTAAATATTTTTACCTCATCAAATTCTCCTATGTATTGATAAAGATTATATGTAAATGAGTCATAATTATCTATTAAAGCTATCATTATCTTAATGCCTCCTTTAATGCTAATAATTTATTTTGAATTTCCTCAAATTCTTTTTCAGGAACTGAATCATATACTATTCCTGCACCTGCTTGAAGATAAGCTGTTTTTCCTTTTATAACAAATGTTCTTATTGCAATACACATGTCCATATCTCCTCCATAAGAGAAATATCCAACTGTTCCTGAATAAACTCCTCTCTTAACATCTTCAAGCTCTTCAATAATTTCCATTGCTCTTATTTTTGGTGCTCCTGAAACAGTACCTGCTGGAAGACACGCTGTTAATGCATCAAAAGCATCCTTTCCTTCCTCAATTTCTCCAACAACTTGGCTTGTAATATGCATAACATGTGAAAATCTTTCAACCTTCATAAAATCTTTTACTTCAACTGTTCCTATTTTACTTACTTTACCTATGTCATTACGTCCTAAGTCCACAAGCATTACATGTTCTGCTCTTTCCTTTATATCTGCCATAAGCTCAGTTTCAAGATTTCTATCCTCTTCCTCTGTTGCTCCTCTTTTTCTTGTTCCTGCTATTGGATTTGTTATAACTTCTTTTCCCTTTAAAGATACAAGACTTTCTGGAGAGGAACCAACTACTTGATAATCTTCATAATCAATAAAATACATATATGGAGAAGGATTTTCTGCTCTTAAATTTCTATAAATCTCAAAAGGTGTTTTTTCTGTTTCACAATACATTCTTTGAGATAAAACAACTTGAAATATATCTCCTGCTTTTATGTACTCTTTAGCTTGTTTTACATTTTCTATAAACTTTTCTCTGCTTGTTGCAAACTTAAAGTTTACTGGATTACCCTTTTCAACACTTTCAAATATATATGGCTTTTGAAGAAGAGAGATAAAATAATTTTTTTGCTCTTCTATTAACTCTTTATATTCCTTTTTATCATCTGGAAAAATATTATCTACCACATAAACCTTATGAGTAAAATGGTCATAACATATGTATCTTTTATAAAAATTAAATCTTACAATAGGAGCTTTTATATCATCTTCATTTACAAAATTTAATCTTTTTTCATAAAATGCAGCTGTATCATAACCCATATAACCAATAGCTCCACCTTTAAAAGGGAATGGATTACTTTCATATTCAAAATCAACCTTTATCTCTTCTTTTACCTTTTTTATATCATCAAGTTCGTTTCCTACTATTTCTTTATATGAATTTTCTCCTAAGAATGAATATCTTCCAAAACGATTTTCTTTACTTCCACCTTCTAATATAAATCTATTTTTTCCTTTAAAACCTTCAAATATTGTTATTGGTGTTAATTCATCACCTCTAAACTCACTTATTAAAGAAAATCCTTTATTATCTTTCTTTTTTTGGTTAAATTCCATTTCTGAAATATTTATCATTTATTTTACCTCCCTATATAAAAGCCATGATTTAATATTGTTATTCAAACAAAAAAGCCACTTCATCCTCACAATGGGACAAAGTGACTTGTGGTGCCACCCATTTTTATATGTAATATTAAAATTAAAATACAAAATAATTAAGCTTAACAAGCTATTTGCAACTTAGCAACTGTTATGATTTCTTAATAATATAAAAACACTTCATCCTATAAGGACGAAATGTCAAAATTCCGCTATGCCACCTAAATTACATATTCTTTATCAGGTACAATAAATACCCTATCTTTTTAACGGTAGACTCCCGAACACCAATACTATAATTTCCTAGTGTTATCTCTAAGACCCATTCAATAATAGCTACAACATTTGGCTCGCACTACCCCAAACTCTCTGGAATTAAACTCTATTATTTACTACTTCTTATCATAGACTTTAATATTT
>Ga0352979_1013760_pt1 | contig 8070 bp, 4 predicted proteins | sample Cowrumrumenfluid_3_FD_205951 | JGI IMG/M metagenome (GOLD analysis project Ga0352979, IMG submission 205951) | Metatranscriptome of Cow rumen microbial communities from the University of Illinois at Urbana-Champaign, USA - Cow X-2 rumen fluid... | ecosystem: Host-associated > Mammals > Digestive... | reverse complement strand
GAGGTGATTTGTAAATAGTTTTTGTTAAATTTATTTAATGTATTTTATTTCTTTTAATTTATTTGCTTATTATATATTGTATTAATATTTCTTAATGCAACAGCTCTATTTATTTTAATCTTCTTTAAGTATATTATAATAATAATCTATAAGAAGTTCTTGATATCCTGCTTTTTTATATATTTTCATTTGTTCAATTAGTTTTTTAAATTCTTGGTTATTTATATTATTTAATTTCCCTATCCTTTGTTCAAATGAGATATTTCCCTTTATTTTTAAATAATTTTCTTCATTCATTCCTAAAAACTTCAAATTATCTTTATATCTATTTTTAAGATTACTAGCTATTTGAAGTCCTTCTGGATCAAAATCCCCGCTATAATATATAGTAGCTTTAGACTTAGTCAATTTATCTAATAAAATTAATGAACTTATATTAGGTTGTCCACTTGTGCAAATTAATGTTACAGGAATATTTTCTGTTCTTATTAGAAGTTCATAAAATACTGTTGGATTTTCAAAAACATATACCTTATCATTTAATGCCTTAATTTCTTTTATAAAATTTAAATTATATGTATTTAGAAGAAGTGGTTGTTTTTCTTCCCTAAACCACTTGTAGCCTTGTATTTCCCCATTATCATTACAAGCAACTAGCCCATAAGTAATTGTAAAATTAGAAATTTCATCTCTTATTATATTGACTTTCATCAAAGCTTCATTTTTATTTTCTGTTGTTTCTGTATTTGTATTATAAATATAACCTATGCATGAAATAAAAAGTTTTCCTTGAAAATTATCAATATCAAAATAATGAGAATCTTTAGTTATAATTGAAGAAAATTTAGCTAGTGGTATATAATACTCACTATTTTTTAAATCAAGATAATCAAAAGCCTTATCTATATTAGAAATCACATTAAAAAGTTTATTAGAATCTTCTTTATAGCCTCTTAAAATAGATTGATATCCAAATTTTTTTGATTTTATTGCTTCTTTAAGCCATAGCTTTACTTTTTCATTTTTTAGTTCATTAAAAAGCTTAACAAAAAATTCTTCTTTAACAAGTTCCTTGTTTTCATTAATTTCCTTATTTGTTTTTAAATTATTTTCTCCAAAATATTCTTTTAAAACTTGAATAAAATCTATTCCTTCAAATTTTCCTTGTGAAAAAAAATCAATAAACTTTTTTACTGATAAAGAGCCTTCAGAAACCCCAAATAAGCTATAATCTATGGAACCAAGTATAAGTGATTCTTCTTTAGAAATATTATTTAATTTTATTTTTCCTGTAAGCTTTCCTGTTTTTTTATACTTTTCTTTAAAAGCTTCCATGATTTTTTTATATTCTTTTTTAGTTTTTAAATATTGTGAAGCTTCCTTTTCTAAATTATTCATCTAAAAGCACCTTTTCTTTTCCATTCCATAAATATCTTAATACCGTTACAACATCATCATTTTCTTCTCTTATAAGCTCACATATAGATAGAGAATCAACTGTATCATAATCTCCCCACAAAATTTGAGAATTTAAAATGTAATCAAGGTCTAGTTCCTTTAATAGTCTAAACATATCTCTAATATTGTTTTCATCTACCCCTGCAAAAGCTTCATCCATTGAAATAATTCTTGGACAATCTTTTCTTCCTTTTTCATAACGAGCATATATTGCAGAGAAAAGAGGAATATACATAGACATAGCTTTTTCTCCTCCTGAGAATTGAAAGAAGGCATTGTTAGTAAGTTCTTTTTTACGCTCATTATTTTTTATATAATAAAGCTTAAACTCATACCATTCTCTATAATCTAAAATATCCTTTATTATGGAATGATAATTTCTCACTTCTCCAGTTCCTTCATACTTTCTAATTTCTTCTTTTACCTTTTCAGAAAAATGCTTTGCTAAAGTCTTTAAGTCACTATCTTTATTTCTATCTCCACGTTCTAATATTTCAATAAGCTTTGCTATATCTAATTGACCCTCTCCTTCAGCTTTTTTAGGAACCCAAGATAAATTAAGCCTTAATGAAGATGAAGTATTCATACTGTTCATAAGCTCATTAATTTTTTTAACCCAATTATTTGACTGGTATATTTTTGCCTTAACCTTTTGACTTATTGTATTCATAAGAACTTCTTCAAAAACCTTACGTTCTTCTTCACTAATAAGAAGCTCTAATTCTTCAATATCTCTTTTTATTTCATCTAATAATACAATTAAGTTTACTTCCTTTCCATGTATTTTCCACCTAAAATCTCTACGTTGTTTAAGCCATTTTTTATTCTTTTCCATATTATCATCTAAGAATAATATTATTTCTGTATTTTGATATTCTCTAAGTTCTGCAGAGTTTTTATTTATAGCTTCTGTTAAACCATTTGAATAAAACTCTCTATTTTTTTCTTTATCACTGCTTAAATCAGAAATAAGTTTTTCACAAATTTTTATAATATCTCCATCTTCTTTTTTACTTACATATTCAAGATTATATTCCTCTTCAAATATTTCTTTATAAATATTAAATTCTGTTTCTTTTTGTTTTATATTATTTAAAAGTTTATTAATTTCATCATCTAAAGCATTTCTTTTAGCTTCTTTTTCTCCAAGTTCATTACTTAATTTTTTTATTATTTCAGGATTTTCCCTTCTTATTCTTAAACAATTATCTATTTCTTTTTCTATCTCTTCAATATCTACTTTACTTAATGCTTCTTCTAAAGTTTCCTTCTTTATTTCATCATCACTTATCTGCCTATTTAATTTATTAATATCATAATATAGATTATCAATATCTTCTAAAAAACTATCTAAGGTTTCTTCTTTGTTTTTTAATAAACTTACTTTATTACTAAAATTATTAAGAGCTATTTTCCCCTCTGTTAATTGCTCTTTATACTCAGCTATAGCATCTAGGGCATCCTCTAAAAGTTTTAATGTATTAATATGTTCAAAGCCTTTCATTTTTTCTATTAATTTAAGCTTTATATCCTTAATCTTGCTTTTCTTTTCAAAAACCTTATTATTCATCTCTATAATATTATTATCTAATGTTTTTAAAATATTTTCTAAATCTTTTAGCATTTTTAAGGCTTCATTTATACTTTCAGTATGTGGCAATGCCTTATACTCTCTATTTAATATATCAATATCATTTTTTAAACATTGTATGTTATTCTCATGTTTCAATATAACTGATTTAATTTCTTCTATTTTTCCTTGTTTTTCTAATATAAGCTCTTCTCTATGTCTTTTTCTTGATGATTCTCCAATAAATTTTTGACTATAATTAGAGCTTACCTTTCCAGATAAAATTCCGATTTTATAATATCCTTTTTCATTTAAATATACAGAAGAGGTATGTTCTAAAAATATGCTTTGTAGTACATTATCTATTTCATTATATAAATCATTTCCTTTTAAAGATTTATCTATAGACAATAATTTGCTTAAATTAAAGCTCATTAAATTGGGTTCACTAAAAATATATTTATCCTCCATATTATCTTCAAAGCTCATTGCAACTTCTCTATCTTTTTCATCAATTACAAGTGCATCTAATAGTCCCATATTAATAAGAGAACCTTCTATATATCCTTTTATTTCATCACTTATATCCTCTTTATAATCTAAAGCTTTATATAATGGAATAAAGTTAATTCCTAATCTTTTTAATCTATTTCTATTATTTTTGACCTCTTCGCTTCTTTCTGGTTCTATTTCTTTATTATTTTTAAGCTCTAATATTTCATTTTTTAAGCTTTCTATTTCATTATTAAAACCATTTATAACTTTATTTTCTACATTTATCTCTGCATTTTTTTCATTAACTCTTTTATTTAAATATCCTTGCAAAATGTTTTTACACTCTTGAATATGTGAATAATCATTAATTACATCTACACTTTGAAATAACTTTAGTTTTTCCTCATCTTCTAATATGTATAAAGTATTATTTTTAACTAGATTAACAATATTAACCTTATAGTTTTCCTTTTCTGTTAAAAATAACTCTTCTGCCCTAGACATATTATTTTTTTCTTCTTCATATTTTTTATTTAGACCATCAAGCTCTTTAACTAAATCTTCTAATTTTTCTTTTTGAGAATCATATTCCTTAAAATATTTTTCTCCCTCTTTTAATTTTGCCTCAAGTTTTTTTATTGTATCATCACAGAATTCAAAATCTTGTAATGATGCTTTCTCTGCTCCTTCTTCAAAAAGACCTATACATTGTTGAAGGTTTAATTCCTCTGATAATTCTTCAATTTCTTTAATAATTTCATTTAGTTTCCCTAATATTATATCTTTTTCATCACTTAATTCTTTAATATTAATTTCAAATTCTCTTCTTTTAGAATTTTTATCCTCTAATTTTTCTGTTTTTTGCTCTTTAGTTTTTTTGTTGCCTTCTAGTCTAGTTTTTATTTCATCTAATTCTTTTCTACTTTTAAATTCATCTCTGTTTATTAATTTATCATAGGTTTCTTCTGCAAATTTAGATTCATTTTCTTTATCTTCAAGCTCTTTAGTTAAGATTTCTATTTCTTTATTATAATTTTTTTGATTTTTTTCTTTTATATCTTTATTTTTTATTTCTTCTTTAAGACTATTATATGAATTTATAAAAGCTCTACTTTTTTCTAAAAGAATAATTGAATTGTACTTATCGTAGTGATATTTAATATTACTTGCTGCTTTGTAGGCTCTTCTATTTTCATCTAAAGTATCATTTAAGCTATCCATATTTTCCATAGAGTCTGAAATTGGTCTTAAATCTTCATCACTTAATGCTTTTAATGAATCTGTTAAAATTTTATATATCTCTGTTGGCTTAAAATCTTTAGAAAGCTTTGGACTTCTTATGCTTATTAAAAGGTTTAATAATTCTTCATAAGATTCTATATCATCAAATCCAAATAAATATTTATTTACCATTTCCATGTAGGTTTTTTGACTTTCAGTATAAAAATTACCTTCTCCAAGTTCATTTTGAAGCTGTCTTTTAGTAAGAGGTATTAGTTCTCCTGCATTTCTATAAAGCATTAAATCTTTTCCAATTCTTCTTCCATCACTTAATATAAAATACCAACTTTGGACAGGTTTGTTTTTTAATGCTTTTAGCCCCATTCCTAAAGTTATATAGCTTTCTCCCTTTTTAAATTCCATATAAAGATAAGCAGTTTTTTCACTATCCCCTTCCTCTAAAAGATAATTTGCAATTGTTCTTGCTCTTGTTCCAAAAGGGTCTAACCTTTCTGGAGATTTATTACCATCTAAAAGAAGAGGGATAAAACTTTGCATAGTTACAGATTTACCACACCCATTGCTTCCTCTTAAAAGTAAGTTACCATCACTTAAATCAAATTCTTCAATATCATAATACCAAAAATTAATTAATCCTAATTTATTTATAACATACCTATTCTTCATTTTTTCCTCCAAAATCGTAATCCGCAGGATATTCACCTATTACTTTTCCACACAAAGGCAAAATTTTAATAAATTCTTTTTCTTTAGAAATAAATTTAAAGCTCTCCATTTCTTTTTCAATCTCATATATATACTTTTTATCACTCATCTCTCTAAATTCTTTACTAAATCCATTACTTTTATTCAACTTTACCCTTAATAATATTTCTTCAAAATCCGACTTATTTAATATAGCAATATCCTCTTCATTTATCTTAATATCTTCATTTTTCACTTTATTTCTTATTTCATTAAGAACAAATAATATTACATCACTTATTCCCTTAGTATTAGGAAATAAAGAAAATCCAGCTTCCCTTTCCCCTAACACAAGCATAGCTCCATTTTTATGTATGTGTAAGTTCCATCCTAAATATTTACTAAAGTTTTCTTCTATGTACTTTCTATAATTTTTTATATATTCATAATCTTCTAATGATTCATCTCTATAAACTATAGGTGATAAAAGCAATTTTCTATATACTCTATTTTTTCTAATTGCTCCTTTATCAATATCTGAATCTAAAGATTTTTCTACAAACAGCTCCTTACTACTTTTAAAATCTAATATATCATCATTAAAATTATTTACTAAATACTTAGAGACTCCTGTACTTTCAAACAAAACTTCTTTTGATTCATCTAATGCAAAATCATCTTCATTTCCATCGGTAGTTTTGATAATATTATTTTTTATCATAAATTTTAAAACTTTTATTAAACTTCTTCTAGTTGAATATTCAGTCCATTCAAACTTAACATCTATATCATTAGAACTTAATGCTTCTGTAATATGTGACAATAAAAATTGTTCTTCCTTACCCTTATCTTCTAAAAAAATTAACATAAGCATAAGCATTACATATTCTATTGTATTTTCAAACTCACTTATTCCCATAAAGCTCTCAGCTTTTCCTGGTATTTTTTCAAGCCTTATAAAATCACTTCTTATTATTAAACTATATCCTAAATTATCTGTGATAAAGCTTTTAAATTCTTTATATTTATCCTTTATCCTATAATAATCATCTTGTTGTTCTGTTCTAAGAATTATATAATTCTTAAGTAACATTTTTAACTCTTCCATATCTATCTACTCCCCCTAAACACTATTTTATATGGTGGCATTGATAAATTTCCATCTGTACATCTTAAGATTATATTTTCCTTACTTTCTTCTAATTCTATTTTATACTCTAAGCCTACATCACTTTTGTTCCATTCTCTTTTTTTGCTTCTTCCTTTTGTAAGCAATCTAAGTAAAAGTCCTCTATCTCTACCTTCAATCTCTGGTAATTTACTAAACACTATTTCATTATTTTGTATATATTTATAAATAATTTTTTCCTCTTCTAATCTTTTTTCTAAGACTTTCTTCATATTTTCTTTTTTTCTATTTTCTTTGTTTATTATTGGATTCTTAATTATTTTCTCTCTATATGTACGAACTTTAGGCTTTACTGTAAATTCTGTAGGTTTTTCATCATAAATTGAACTATTTATACTTTCAGTTTCTCTATTTTCATTTGCAATAATTTTTTCTATATTAAAAGCACCTAATACAATTGAAGCTATTTTATGTGCTTCATCTATTTCTTCACACTCTTTAAAAAATAATGCTATTTTTTTATATTCTTCCTTTCTATTTGCATTATTAGACTTTTTATCAGCAATATTTGCAGCATATCTAGTAATTTTTCTTATTATTTCATTGGTATTACTTATTAGTTGTTCAATTAGAGGTTCTCTTCCATTATAGCTTACAAACCATTCCTTCATAGATTTTATTCTTCCTAAATTTAACTCTTTATATTCTTTTTCATCTATTTCTAAATCTATACTTTTTATCTCCTTTTCATATAAATAAATTTTATGAATTATTTCATTTATTGTATTTTCATCTATATTACTAAATACTTCTCTTATTTCATATATATTATTTTGAAGGCTTCTAATAAACTCTCTTAAATACTTTATAAAGCCTTCCTTAAATATTAAAAATTCAGTAGTTTTCATAAGTTCTTCATTTTTAGGAGAATAAAATTTTGATATATAATCTTGATAATTTCTATTTAATGACTGAAAACTTGAATTAAGCTCCTTAAACCAGTCATATATAATCTTATTTTCTTTACTATTTATAATAAATAAATCCTTAACTAAATCCCTAAATCTTTCTACTAAAGAAGCTTCTAAAGAGGAGGTATTTTCAATGGTCATATGTTCAAGAGTTATAAGCATTCTTTCAATTTCAATGGTTTTTGGAGATAAATTATATCTAAATTCTCTGTTCTTAAATTCTTCAACTGTTTTAACCTTTGTGGTATCTGCAGTAGCATTTAAATTTTTCCATATTACCAAAACATCTAAATCAGATTTTAACATATCTATTGTATATTCTTTAAAATCATCATATTCTTTTAATATCTCATATATGTCCTCTTTATAAACAGAGTACTTCATTTGTTCATAGAGCTTATACATGATTCTTATTATACTTCTGTATCTATAGGTATTTTCAGTAGCTAAATATTTTACTTCTTCTACCTGCTTTGTAATATTTTTATCAATATTCATCATTTTCTACCTTTCAACAAATT
>Ga0352979_1009121_pt1 | contig 8122 bp, 2 predicted proteins | sample Cowrumrumenfluid_3_FD_205951 | JGI IMG/M metagenome (GOLD analysis project Ga0352979, IMG submission 205951) | Metatranscriptome of Cow rumen microbial communities from the University of Illinois at Urbana-Champaign, USA - Cow X-2 rumen fluid... | ecosystem: Host-associated > Mammals > Digestive... | reverse complement strand
CTTTTAATCTTTTATTTTATCTTTTTAATTACTTCTTCACTGACATTATTGTTATTATCTACAGCATATACATGTAAATAATAATTTTCTCCTTCAGGTAAGCTTTCTAAATCTTTTGTATAAGTTCCTTCATCACTTAAACTTACTACATTTTTTACAGTTATCTTATCTTTTTCATATTCTATAAGTTCAGGCATAGCATTTTGATTTGTATTTACATCTATTACATATCCTTTTATTCCTGCTTTAGCTTCTTGACTTATAATATTACTCATCTTTTCAACATCATTTTCATCAACTTTTGGTTTATTAACATAATATTTATAAGTTGTTCCCTTATCTTCACCTAAAATATTTGCAGAGAAACTTGTTTGTTCTTCATTTAGAGAAATACTTACATCATTTATAACTGGAGAAGTATTATCAACAAATGCCTTATCTACAAAGTTTGTTTCTGTTATTGCTAAATTCAAATAATAAAGTGCATTTACTAAAATTTTCTTTTCATCTTCTGTATCTAAATTATCAGAAGTATTTATTAAACCTAAGTTGTTATTAGTTACAAGATAAAAATCATTTGATGATGAATTTTGAGAATTTGTATTTTTATTTTCTCCATCTGAAATTTTTATCCAAACATTACTTTCTAAGTTTCCACCAGCATATTGTCCTGATAGATTCTTTGTTGAAACATCTAGATTTTCTGAAAGCTTCCAAGGATATGAAGTTATATATCCCTTATTTAATATTTCACCCTTTGTACTATTGCTTGGTAAATCTTCATTCTTAAGTTCTATTCCTAAGCTACTTGCAAAGCTTGCAAAATTATTATGTGCAAATGTTGGTGTATTACATACTGTATCATTTCCAAAAAGAATTCCTCTCTTTGAAGCTGCAAAGCTTTGTACAGATTTTAATGCTATGTTAGAAAGGTCGTCCATTCCTCTTGCACCATAAGAACCAAACATTATAACATCATATTTGTATTTTCCATTTTCATCCTTTAAATAACTATCTGGATTTAAGTTAAATTCATCTATAGATAAAGTATCTATTTCAAAAAGACCTTTTCCTATTTTTTCATAACCTGTATTATCTGCATTAAATGAAGATGAATCCTCTTGAAGTACTGAAGAAAGCCAATTTTGTTGTGCTAATGATTTTTTACATACATTTAATATCTTTGTATTTTTATTGTCATTAGGAATAGAGAACCAATTGCTTCCTCCATTATCACTTCTTTTAGCTTCAAATATATTGTTTCCAGAAGAAGGACTATTCCAACCTAAATTAGTGCTTCCTCCTGAAGAACCATTATCAGTAGTAGAACCATTTAAAGTAATACTTCCATTTCCAAATTCATACTCTTCTTTAACCCATTGTCTTTCTGCAACTCTTATATGATATCCATATTGTAATCCTGCTAAAGCTGCCATTGTTGCATAACTCATGCTTATATCCAAGGTTGTACTTAATATTCCTATTATATTTCCATTTATAGCAATTTGAAGAATAGAATCTATTTTGTTGTATAAATCAATAAATGGATCAATAAACTCATCTGGATCTACTCCATAAAGTATTTCAATTTCACCTTTAGCTATTGGAATTGCTTTAAAGAATCCTTCACTATCCTTAATCTCAATACCTGTATTAATTGCTCTTACAAAGTGTCTAACTATTTCCTCTGCCTTACTTTCATCATAATTCTCATTTTCACTATTTCTTTTTAAAATATCATCTAGTTTACCAATTGCTTTCTTTACCCCTTCTATATCATCTCTTGCATCCCATATATCTGCTATATCTTTAAAATCTCCTGATAACTGTTTAACAAAAGTAACTCCTTCTTTAACATCTTTAACAATTTGAATAAAAGTACTTACTGTTACGAATTGTTCATAAGCCTCTACATCTAAATCCGTTATTCTATCTGAATAATAAGGGTCACCACAAATATTTATATTAGTTATATTTTGATAACCAAATGGATTGTCAATACTATGAGACATATATAAATAGAACGTATAATCTTCTAAATTATCTTTATATTTTTTATTTGCTATTGCTTGAATATGGGCTAAAGTGCTTGGCGGTACTGCATCCTCAATTTGCTTTTCAACTTCTTCTCTTGGTGCCCATCCTACTTTAGTTGAATTAAATGGAATAGCTTTTGTGCTTATATTGAATTTATTGTTTAATGATATTTCTTTAGTTTCTTCCTCATTAGACATTTCCTCTTCTAAAGCTGCTTTTTTGCTTTCGCACATTTCTATTAAATCAGCTGGAGTTATTCCAATCATTCCAAAGGATATAATAAGTTCTCTTACAGATTCATAGTAAGCAGTTAAAGCTTCTTCTAATTCTTTAGATTCATCTTCAATTTCTGGTTCACTAAAGTAAACTTGTCCTATCTTATTTGTGCTATTTCCAGCTTTATCATAAGCTGTAATACTTATATTGCTTAGTCTTTCTTCATTATAAGTAAAGAATATTGTATTATCTTTTTGTACTGGAACCTCTACTCCATCTACTAAAGCTTCAATTTTTTCTACCCCTACATTATCTGTAACATCTAATTTAACAACTACCTTTTCTCCAACTACTGGATAGTAATTTGAAACAGATACCTTTACAGTTGGTCTTTCCACATCAACAACTAAATTTTCATTTAATACTATGCATGAGAAACTATACATTGAAGTATTTCCACTTGTATCTTCTGCTGTTAATTTTAATTCATATACTCCATCTTTTAATGAATTTGTATTAAGAATTCCTAATACTTCATTTTCTTTTTCATTATTTGACTCTGTAAATAATTTAAATTCTTCTTCGTCTTCTGCTCTATATTCTAATGTATATCTTTGTAATGATAAATTATCCTTTACTGTTCCCATTATAATAACAGAACCATTTATCATACTTCCATGTGTTGGTGAAATAACTTCAATTTCTGGTGCTTCATTATCTGAATCATCATATATAACACATTGCTTTTGGTCTATTGAAGTATTACCTGCCTTATCTTTTGCAATTACTTTTATAGTTTTAATTCCAGTTTTATTTGCTATAAAGCTTAAGCTTCCTGATGATTTAAGAAGTAATGTGTCATCTAAATAAACCTCTACATTTTCTAATTCCTTATTATCAGTTACTGAAATTGTTGCATCAACTTTATCTCCAATCTTTACTCTATCTGAAGATAAGTCAATATTTATACTTGGCTTTTCAGTATCCTCTTCAGGTTTATCCTCATCTTCTGGTTTATCTCCTGGCTTGTCCTCATCACCTGGTTTATCTTCATCACTTGGTTTTTGTGGTGCTGTATATTGAATTTCAAATCTATAGTAATTAATATTTTTTGACATATCTTCTGCCTTAATTAATACTTCATATATGCCAGATTTAGATTCATCAATATTTAATACTGCTATTTCTCCATTTTCTATTGCTTTATCTGATGAAGTTAGTAATGAATATTGTTCTTCACCCTTTAATCTATAAGTTACTTCATAGTTCTTTAATTCAACATTATCATATATGCTTCCATTTATAGTTATTTTTTCTCCTGATAATATTTCTACATCTATTACAGGTGCTTCTTTATCTCTGTTATCTAAAACAACTATTTTGTCTTCCTTTTCAGATTCATTTCCATAAGCATCTACTGCCTTTATAAGAACTGAAATTGCTCCTACTTCATTAGCCTTAATTTCAAAAATTCCAGGATTTGAACCAATCATCATGCCATTTACATAAACTTCAAAACTTGATATACCATTTTCGTCCTTAGCATATGTATTTAAACTTACACTATCTCCTATAATTGCATTTTTCTTAGAAAGTGATAAATATATTTCTGGTGCTTTTTCATCAACTATCTCTTCTTTTTCTATCAAGCTATTAGTTGTTATAATTTGTAGGTTTGGCTTACTCCATATTCCTTCTTCATCTTTTACTATTGTCTTTAACATATAGGTTTCCCCTATTGTTAATTTATTTGGAATATAACCTTCTGTCCATTCTTCATCTTCATACTTTTTCCATGAGTATTTTCTTTCTACTATACCCTTATTTTCTGATGATATATGGTCTAAATCATAACTATTGTCTGTTATATTAACAATGCATAAATCTTCATTTTCTTCATCTTTAAATACTTCATATGATAAACAAGCTTTAGGAGCATTTTGAACAAATAAAGCCTTATTATATACATCTTTATCTGACCATAATCTTTCATCATCATAGTTGTTATTTTCATCAACTGGATTATCTCTTACAGCTAATGTTATTGAATATAGTCCTGTATTTTCAAATGAAGTTATTGGGTCTGCTTTTCTTATAAATTGAACATTTTTATCTTCTAAATTATTTTCATAAATACTTGGATTATATTGATATTCCCATACTGATTGATACATTGGGTCATTTTCATAATCATTATAAGAATTATTATATTTAATTTCTTCATTTACATTTAAATAATCTAAAACAGAATAATCCTTTGATAAAACACCATTTGTCATATAATTTTCTAGTGTTTCAAATTTATTTTCATTTTCTAAATCTAAGAATAATCCTTTTGTATTTTTTATTACTTCGTCAAATTGACTCTTATTTTCATCGTTTCCTATACCAATTAAATTTATATCCTTTTCCATTAGGTTTTTAATAAAAGAATATTTATCTTCACTATTAACTAAATCAGGAACTTCTGATTTTGATAAGTTAATTAAATATCTTTCTGCACCTTCTGTCCATTCATAATCATTTATAACATCTTCTAAAGTATCACCTTGAACAGCCTGCATTTTTATATTAGAGAATGTAAAATATGATTGTTGACTACATCCATGAGAATTATGACTTATAATTGGTCCATAACCATATCCATAATCATTTTCTGGAAGAATATAATTATCTATTATAAGGTTGTCCCCATCCCATAAAGAAATACTTCTAGAGTCAACTACTATTTTAAAACTATGAAGTGCATATACATCATCTAATGGATAATTTCCTAGTAAAGTACCTGCATTATATACATTTTGATAACTTCCATTTCTAAATCTATCTAAATCTGTTTCTTTAATTTCTGCAAGTCTTAATCCATTACTAGTAACTAATACACAAAAACCTTTAATTGTATTTTCTGTTACTGTTGTATTGAATAAGAAACCTCCACCTTCCATGGTATGCCAGTTATTTCTATCTCTTTGTAAGTCAAATGTAAATATCTTTTGTCCCTTATTATCATCTTCAATAAATAAGAAATCCTTTAATGGAGCCCAAAAATAGCCTACCATCATTATATCTTTATTATTTTTTATAATATGCTTTGCTAAAGTTTGACCATACCAATCTTGATAATTATAATGGTCATATTCTTTCCATTCAAAACTATTTTTAGCTGTTAAAGATGATGTAGAAACAGTTTTGAAGTTTACCTTAACGCCTTTTTCTTCTAAATCACTTACTATTTTCTTTACTTCATCATTATATTTTTCTATATTTTCTGATTCTTCATTTCCAATAGTAAATACTATGTCAGCCTTCTTTTCCTTTTCTAATTCAACACTTGACTTTGGTGCTATATTATCAACTGTAAATTCTTTTTCCACTTCAGAAGTTAAATAATCTTCCTCATTAATAAATTTAGTAATTGTGTTTGTAAAGTTTTCTTTTACAAATAATTTTACCTTGTACTTTCCAACCTTATCTGTTTCATATACTACTGAATTTTTATTATCTTCACTTGATAATACTTCTTCTTCATATTCTCCATCATTATTTGAATCATAGTATATCTTCCAGTTTCTAATTTCAATACTGTCATTATCCTCTGAATAAGATAAATCTTGTATATTAATTTCTGCTTTATTTTCCTTATCTGGATTTCTTACATAACTTGATTCTAAATCTACTGATGCTATAGGATTTTTATCCTCTTCAATTACTATTTCTTTTTCTATTGTCTTAGATTGTATTTCCTCATCAATATTTACTGTTACTAAATATTTTCCTGCCTTCTTAAAAATCATTTCCTTAGAATAATCATCAGAATTTTCTTCATCTATTTTTATTCCTTCATCTTTTGCCTCATCTAAATCAATGCTCTTTATTTCCCATGACACATTAGCATTTTTCTTAATATAATCTATATCTTGGCTTTTTAAAATATCAACAGTAACCTTTCTGTTTTCCTTTAATTCTCCAATTACATTTATTTCTGCTTTTGGAGAAAATTCAAGCTTTTCAATTAATTCTTTTGATTCATTAACCTTAAGCTCACTTCCATTAAGCTCTATTTCATCAGCATAAATTGCTCCATTAATGACTATATTTTTAGCATTTATTTTTACTTTTCCTTTTGGTGCTGATAAAACTCCATTTATTATTACTTCAGTACCTTCAATTAAAATATCGCCTTTTTCAGAATATAAAAAAGCATTATATTCATTTTTTTCATCATTTACATACTCATATACAATATCATCTTTAACAATCACATATCCTTCACCATTTAGGTTTACATTTTCAAGATATAAGCTTCCATCTATTTTTAATGGTGATGATATATTTAAAGTTTCATTTGAATATTTAACATCCTCATTAATTTCTTTTTTAAATTTAAGCTTTGAAATTATAAAATCATCAAAGTCAATCATTTGTTGAGGCTTTTTAATATTCTCATAAATTGAATTGATTTTTTCTTGTTCTATTTCCCCATTTACATTATAGGTTCCTGTTATTACTGCCTTTTCTTCTCCTGTATAAGTTAAATCCTTTCCAGCATAAATATTTCCTTGTATATTAGTCTTATAGTTATTAATTACAATATTATTTTTAGAAAACAATGTATAATTAATTCCCATCTCAGTAGCAGATACATAGTTTGCACTTAAATTAGAAACTAAGTTAAAAATCATAACTATCATTAATACTAAAGAAATATTTCTAAGTCTTTTTTTTCTATTACATTCTAACATTCTCTTCCCCCCTTCTTAAGTAAGAATATTACTGCAACTAAAGAAACTAAAGAACATACTGAAATTAAAATTATATTTTGATAGTCCCCTGACTTTGTTGTATTACCAGTATTGTTTGTTATAGTTTCTTCTTTTATTTCCACCTCTGTCTCATCATCAGTAACTATATTTTTTGTATTTTTTACTCCATAAACCATTGTAAAAGTTTTGCTTTCTCCAGGTTTAATAGAAGTAGGTACCCAATTCATAGCTACTGCACTATCTTCTACATACTCAAGATTACTAACTTCATAGTTCCATTTTTCATTAAAAAGTTCATCCCAGTTTGCAAATTGTAATGAATTAAAGCTATCATCTGTTATTTTTCCATAGGCTTCTATTCCTGTTTTTTCTGATTTTATACTCCAAGATTCTCCTATTTCCTTTGAATTAAACTCTGATTCATTTGTTATATTCTTATCTCCAACTTGAAGAACTCCTCCATCATCATAAGATAAGAAAGGGTCTATCATAATTCTTAACCCTACATTACTTTCAGTTTTTCCTTCATTAGATACTACATACTTAATTTCAAGCATATCATCATATTCATCTGTAAAACCTTTAACAAACTTTAATTTTTGCTCTACTTTTATCTCATTAAATTTTTGTACAGAAATATTGGATTCTTCTTTTTTGTCATAGTAAGGTGATTTTACACTTTTACCCTTTCCATATACATAACCTTCATCACCAATAAATATTGTAGTTAATCCTGTATAAAAATTTTCATATAGAAGATTACTATTATCATCTTCTTTTGAAGTTATACACCCTTCTGCTGTCTTTAGGTTAAACCTACAATAATCCATGCTGTCTTCATTGGTATCAACTGATAAATCTAAGAATTGATTTTTCATAGAATTTGATGTTGAATCAGTTGAGGCTGCATACACATTATTAGCAAACATAGATATCACAATGGTACACATTAAAATAATCTTTTTAATACTTTTTCTCATGATGTTCCCCCTTTTTTTCTTTAAAATGTTTTTTATTAACATATTACCTCCTTATTTACTATTATTCATAAAAAAACATTTCTGTAAAGATAGAGTCATAAAATCTTATTTTGGTTTAACTTTTTT
>Ga0352979_1020123_pt1 | contig 8305 bp, 6 predicted proteins | sample Cowrumrumenfluid_3_FD_205951 | JGI IMG/M metagenome (GOLD analysis project Ga0352979, IMG submission 205951) | Metatranscriptome of Cow rumen microbial communities from the University of Illinois at Urbana-Champaign, USA - Cow X-2 rumen fluid... | ecosystem: Host-associated > Mammals > Digestive... | reverse complement strand
GAGAATTTTTGCGTACATATAACTGATTTTTCAATTGTTATTATATTAAGGAAACACTGGATAAATCACGTCCTGCGGACTGAGCACCCCTCTCGCTTGCCTTTTTTCGTCAAATTGCACTCAAATCACTTGAAATACGTCAGTATTCCGGCGTGGTTTTCGCACAATTTGCCTGAAAAAATTCTAAGCGATACGGGCACTCGATTTAATCAGTGTTTCCTTAGTTTTTTTACCAATTAAACTTAAAATTATTTATAAAATAAAAAGCCGCAGCTACAGACAAAGCAATTATCAAAACAATTGCGATAATTATACCTATCGATCCCGCCTTTTTTTCTGATTTTTTTTTCAAACTTAATACCACACATATTATAGAGATCAAAAAACATATCGGATATACCAACGATATCGGCGGTTCAATAAACAACGGAAAAAATACCGATATTATGATCGCCGTTTTCAAATCTTCATTTTCAAATAAAACACATATTATCGGAACAATAAAATACGGTAGTATAAAAGAAAATCGCCCTATTTTTATTACTTTCTTCATTTTTTATCATCTTTACTCTATTACCACAATCAGTATTTTACACTATTCTTTCTTTTAATGCAACAAAAAAGAAAAAGCCCGATGTTTTACCATCAGACCTTCTCTTTTTATTATGAAAGGTTTCTTGGATATTATCAGAATTAGTTGGAAGACTCTGCAACAACACCATACATACCGAACATAGGCATTACGATAGATACTGCAACTACACCAACGATACCTGCAACGATAATTGTCATAACAGGTGTCATTGCGTCTGTAAGACGCTGTGTAGATTCATCGGCTTGCTCCTGATAGAGGTCTGCCATCTTATGCATTGAGTCAGAGAACATACCTGATTCCTCACCTACACGTACCATTGATACGAGTATGGAATCAAATACGGGATAGTGGCTCATGGAAACGTTGATCGGAGTACCGATCTTAACATCTTCAATAACCTGACTCAAACAGTCTTTCATAAATATATTGGATACAACATCTCGGGAAAGCTCCAAAGCTTTCAAAATACTAACGCCGGCATCTGTAAGAGTAGCCATAATGTTACAGAAACGAGCAATATAAGTATTTCTCAAAACATCACCGATAATCGGGAACTTAAGGAGAAATTCTGCAAGCCACATAGCAAAAGCGTCATTATACTGAAGCAATGCTCTGAAGCCGAATATCAAGCCTACAATAATTATAGCCAACAGCCACCAGTAGTCCAACATAAAGTCGGAGAATCCCATAACCGCTTTTGAAATTGCAGGAAGGTCTGAACCGAATGACAAGAATACGTTAGCAAACGAAGGCAAAACGAACATTGACATTACGATGATCATTGCAAGGGTCAAAACCATAAGGAATGCAGGATACATCATTGCACTTTTAACTTTACTCGAAAGGGCAATCTCTCTGTGAAGAATATCAGCAGCATTATCGAAAGCCATATCAAGACGTCCGTTTGCTTCACCGGCAGCAACAAGGCTGATTACGATCTCAGGGAATGTTTTAAACGAACCCATAGACTGTGAGAGCGGAACACCGTTGTAAAGCTCACTTGAAACTATGTTCAAGATTCTTTTCATTGTCTTGTCTGCTTCTGTATCAAGCAATACTTCCATAGCCATTGAAAGAGAAATACCTGACTTCATCATGATACCCATCTGGTGCATAGTGGTAAGTACCTTTTTCTTTGGCAGTTCAATATCATGAATATCTTTTGTCTGAATATCTCTTTGATACCAGGGCACATTGGATTGATCGTCACCCGCAATTGAGTCTTTTGTTTCGCTGATCTCAATAGCAGTCATACCACGTTCAGCAAGAATTCTTTTTACGTCCTCACGGCTGTCTGCGGTAACTTCACTTCTGTATTTTTTGTTTTTACCGTCAATAGCAAGATAACTGTATTTCAATTTAATTCACCTCATCTTCGGTTCATTGCTGCTGCGTAAGGCGGCTTTGCACCCGGCATTCCGCCGTTAAGCTGCGCATCGCTTTCGCTAACATCGAAGCTATATTCACGAGCTGTCTGCTGATTGATATAACCTCTGTTAAGAAGCATTTCTATACTCTTGTTTCTGGTGATCATACCCGAACCCTTACTTGTTTCAATAACCTGCTCTATCATAGCGATCTTATTCTCACGAATAAGGTTTGAAATAGCGCTGTTTACGAACATGATCTCAAATGCGCCGATACGACCGGGAATATCGCTTCTCGGAAGAAGTCTCTGTGATACAACGCACTTCAAAGAAGTGGAGATCTGACCTAAAGCCTGACGCTGCTGAGCTGCAGGGAACATATCAACAAGACGGTCAACTGTTTTAGCCGCACCTTCTGTATGAAGTGTAGAGAAAACCAAGTGGCCTGTTTCTGCTGCTGACAATGCGATAGATACAGACTCAAAGTCACGAATCTCACCTATTTGTATAATATCGGGGTCTTCACGAAGTACAGCACGAAGAGCTGTATGGTACGAACGGCTGTCAGGGCCGATCTCACGCTGATTTATAACGCAGCCGATAGGACGGTGCAAATACTCAACAGGATCCTCTATAGTTACGATATTAAGGTTTCTCTCTCTGTTGATCTGATGAACAATAGCTGCAAGAGTAGTAGATTTACCTGAACCTGTAGGACCTGTTACAAGTACAAGACCTTCTTTAAGTTCAAGTATTTTTGCAATAGAAGCAGGAAGATTAAGCTTATCAAGCTCCGGAGTTGTCTCGTTGATAACACGCATTACGAGAGACGCACCGTTTCTTGTTCTGAAAGCATTGATTCTGAAACGTGAGCAGCCCTCAATAGTAGCTGCACCATCGACGTCGCATGTTTCCATAAAAATATCGAAACGCTCCTTATTCAGAACCTGGCTTATCATATATGTAACGTCTTCATCGGTAAGAGGGTCGCCCTCCCAGTATCTCATCTGACCGTGAAGTCTGTATGCAGGGCAGTTGCCCGCAGACATATGGATATCGGAACAGCCTGCTTCAACGGCTTCCTTAACCATAGAAATAAAATCCATTTTGTAATTCCCCCAATCAGGTAGTATTAAACCAAGCAAACATCGTTTGCCTTAGTATTACATATTGACTGCAGCAGTCAACAATCTATTTTGATTATATCACATAAAAAATAAATTTACAACAATAATTTTTATGTTTACATATTTTTTTAGTGCTATTTTATTAAAGCATATCTTCGCTTGCAGCTTCCATCATAGTTTCAAGAGAAATAATACCGCTGATAACATTCATTCTGAGGTTTTCTCTCATTGAGATCATACCCTCTTCGATAGCAATATCGTTAATATCTTCTGTTGCCTTATCCTGCTGGATAGCACGCTTGATAGCAGGTGATACCATAAGGATCTCATGTACGGCAAGACGACCTTTATGTCCGCTTCTGTTGCAGCGTTCGCAGCCGCCTTCAGGAGCTCTGTAAAGCTTTAATTCTATGCTTGTATCGTCAATACCTAAAAGCTCAAGCTCTCTTGCGCCAGCTATATACGGCTCTTTGCAGTTAACACAAAGACGACGAACAAGACGCTGTGCAATAACGCCAATAACTGTAGAAGATACCATGAACGGCTCAACACCCATATCAACAAGACGGATGATAGATGAAGCAGCGTTATATGTATGCAGTGTAGAAAGAACCAAGTGACCTGTAACAGCGGCAGATGCAGCGATCTCGGCAGTTTCCTTATCACGAATCTCACCGATCATGATAATATCAGGGTCTTGACGAAGAATCGAACGAAGTGCGCTTGCGAATGTAAGACCTGCTTTAGCGTTGATATCAACCTGGTTGATTCCGGGAATGATCATTTCGACAGGGTTCTCAACGGTGATAATGTTGATATCTTCTCTCATAACACCTTTAAGACCTGTATAAAGTGTTGTAGATTTACCGGAACCTGTAGCGCCTGTTACAAGGATAATACCTCTGTTCTGGCTAAGGAGTCTATCAAATTTTGCAAGGTTCTCAGGCAAAAATCCGATCGCAGATTTATCCATTTTCAGACCGATAGCGGTCGTAATACGGGCGCAGACTTTCTCGCCGAAAACAACGGGAAGAATTGAAATACGCATATCTACCTCGGTGTTGCCAACTCTGTAGTTGATACGACCGTCCTGAGGGATACGTTTTTCAGCAATGTTCATGCCGCCGATAAATTTAATACGAGATGTGACCGACGGAGCAAGCTGTGAGCTTGTTTCCATATATTTCTGAAGTTTACCGTCTATTCTGAAACGAATAAGCATTACTTCTTCCATCGGCTCTATATGAATATCTGAGGTTTTAAGTCTTACGGCTTCCTCGATCATGTTGTTAACGAAACGAATGATAGGCTGATCGTCAGCAGCAGATTTTGCAGCGTCGATCTCGTCTTCTTTGCCTGCCTGGCTTGCCTGGCTTTGAATAAAGTCACGAGCTTCGTCATAAGCTCTTTTTGAAGCGTACAGTGCCTGGTGTGCTTTATGTATCTGAGAAGGAGCAGCAATAACAGTCTGAAGCTGCATTTTTGTTGTGGTCTGAATTCTGTTAAGTCCTTTATAATCAAGGGGATCGGCAACGGCAATAGTCAGCACTCTGTCATTAAGCTCCAAAGGAACAACAAGGCATTGCTCTGCCATTTCCGAGGAGATCAAGTTTGAAAGCTCGTCTTTTAATTCTATTTCGTCAAGATCTACAAACGGAATAGAAAACTGCTTTGACAACGCAAAACAAACCTTTTCTTCTTCGCACATTTTTTCTTTGATCAGAATTTCGCCCAATCGCATATTATTCTGCTTTTGCATACTAAGCGCTTGGTCAAGATGATCGGGAGTAATAGCTCCCATATTGATTAGAATCTGACCAATTTTCAAATTGCTTGCTCTCATTTACCAGGACTCCTTTTTGTAATTTTGATTAAAAATTTAGATGTTATATTAGAAAATTATAAAAAACAATACCGCATTTATTATAACATTATTTACCCGTGTATTACACGGGTATGATCACGGCAGAACCTGCATTTCCATCAGGCTCTTATACATATTTATAACAGACTCAAAATACGGCTGCAAAACTATCACAAGCCAAGCTCCAACACAAATATAAGGTCCCATTGGAAGATATATTCCCTTTTTCGCTTTACCCGCAAAAATTATCACTACAAAATGAAATGCACCCGCAAAACATGCCAGTACAAGCAAAACAAAAATGTACTTGATGCCAAACATTATTCCCAATGCTGCCAAAAGCTTTACATCACCGAAGCCAAAGCCGGTTTTCTTGAATATCAATGTAGAAAACAGATCCAAAACGATCAATACTGCGCCGCCGCACAATCCACCTAAAATCGGTGCATACCACGTCGTAATAAAATTTTGTGCAGTGAAAAAATCAATCACAGCAAAAATAAGTGATAAAACAGCGACAGCAATTGTAAACTCATCGGGAATGATCGTATATTTTGCATCGGCTGCGGATATAAGCATTAATATTAACAACATTATTATTGTTATAGGGAATGAAGCGGTGATATCTGCTGTCAAACTCGTAATTGCATAGATAACTGCAAGAGTCAGACTCATAGCTATTCCGTGAGGCTTGATCTTATATCTATTTCCCGACAAAAGCTCCTGCGATGGTTTTTCATCATAATCACAAAGCCATTTTGCGGGAATCTTGTTCAATATCCTGCAATTAAGCGGGCCCAGTGCAAGACCGAGCACCGCTAAAATTACAGATAATATTACATTTATTTTTTCAATCATACAATATTATTTTGATGCTGTTGATGATGTTGAGGTCGTTGAAGCTGCTGTTGTTTCTGTTTCAACATAGTAATACAGATAAACACTCATATTTATCTGGAAATCGCCTTCCTTGACCTGAATTTCATCAGAAACCTTCTTATCGGCATTTACAGTTGTAGCAGAAAATGTCTTTACATAATAGTGACCAACAGACTCCTCTTCGATGAAGTTAAGAAGTTTAAGCAAAGTTTCCTGATCTGTATAACCGGCAATATTAAGTGTAACATAATAAAGCGGAGAACCGGTAAAGCTAACTGCACCGCTCTGGTCTTGAGCCGGTGTGCCTCTCTTAAATGTTGTAAGACCAAATCCGTACTCATCAACCTTAGTATTTATATCTTTAAGGGAAGCATCTGCGTCAACAAACATTTCCTCTTTAAAGTCTTGCCACTTAACTTCAAGATTTGCAATATCAGATTCAATGCTTGCCTGATTTTTGATAGAGTCTTCATACATCTGGATCTCTTCTACGATCTCTTGGTGAACCCTATCCATCTCCGGTTTTTTTCTCTTATAAGGATTATAAACCGTAGGTATAAATACCGCAACCGCAATTATTACAAGAACCAGTGCAATTGCAGCACCAGGTATTTTTTTACTGTTTGTATTCTTATTGCTTGCCATGGTTTATTCTCCTCCCTGAACTGATTCAAGCATCTGATCATAGTTTGTGCCGTGGCTGATGTCGGTGTGATGACCGTCAAATTCACCATCTGCTGCCTCTTCTTCCTTCTGGTAGCCAACAACATTAAATGTATGAGATACATTCCAAGTATCGTCTTTGTTATTTCTTGTTGAATTCATAGGCACTTCAATAGCAAAGAATCCGTTCTGCTTGATTTCTTCTGTAAGCTGGGTATAATCTTCAAGACGATCAACAGTAAAGCTGGTGTTGATAGTGTTGTTATCGCTGTTGATATTATAAGACTTTACAAATGGAACATTCTCGGTAAGCTGCTTGAACACTTCGTCCAACATGTGACCGACCTCAGCGTTCGGAGAAGGCAGCTGAGCAAGATCTTCGTCAACATGTGCCATTTTGTCTCTCAGATCGTTCTGTTTTGCCAGCAATTCCTTTATCTCATTATATTTCGGGTCATTTCGCTTTGCTTCATCGTTCTGAGCTCGAACCTCAAGTCCATATGACTTCAAGCCTATAAACGCCATAATACCTACTGCCACAACAGCAACGCCAATAGCAATAAGATTGACCAAGCCTGTGCTGACAGCGGTAAGGTCAACGCTCTTGCCGCCCGAAATGACCGCAAGGTTATTCTCACTTGCGCCGCCGCTGTTAACAAGATAAAGATATGTATAGAAGCAAGCAGTTTTATATCCTGCCTCGTCTGCTTCTTTTGTTATTATCGGAACGTTTGTAAGAGATGTAAATGCATCTGAAATAAGATTTATCTCATCAGCCTGAACGCTGATCGTTCTCAAATGCTTGAGCAAGCCGGGAATATACGCAACAAAGTCACTTGCATAGATCTGGTCAAGCTCGATACGGCAGCTAAGGAGTACCATACGCAGGTTACGAACAACTTCATTTGAGAAGTTCTCAAATGTCTGACGCATTTCTCTGCCTGCCTGAACTGAATTACATTTTTCTGAAATTCCGACGCCGTATTTTCTGATTACTTCAAAAGCCTCTTCCAACGTACATTTCTGATCGTTTGCAAAAATGTTTACAATATCGCCCATCGGGAGCGAGAATGAGTGAGCATAAACCGGAACGCCCTTCTGCATTACAAGAAGTCTTGCCGAGCAGTAATCAATACTTATAAGAGCAACCGACTTATCGTAGCTGTAAATGCCTGTCTGAGCCATTTTTATCATACTTACGGTCGGAGGTATGAGTTTAAACAGGTTCATAGACTGCTCTCTGAATGCGCTTTTCAGTTCTTCAACATAAGACTTTGGCATAATATAAACGTTAGCGCTGAGCTGTGCGTTATCCTCTGCCTTCTGATAGCCTGAACCGTATTCACAGTTGATAAGCGAATAGTTCGCAATATCATCATTTACGAGAGCTCTTGCCTCGTTTTCTGCAAAAATCTTGAGGTATTTGTCTTTTGCCGGCGTATGCTGATACTCCTGGCTGATGATCTGATCTCCCTCTGCGCAGAGAATAACATCTTTAATGTCGATTCTGGCACTTCTCATTGCCATTCTGATAACCTCTGCAAGTTCTCTGGGGAAGTTCCAAGCCTGACCTCTGAGATTATCGGGAAGGAAAACAACAAGGGGTTCTTTAAAAGTAACCTCATAATCAGGTTTCTTTGCGTTACGATCGTTACCGCTGCTGACAAACTGCTTTCCTGTTTCAGCCGGTGTAATGCAAGCGTAATACTTCGACACCTGAACAATTACATATTTTGACATTTTGTGACTGCACCACCCTAAATAATATTTCCGACCAAGGTCTGTGAAAACACCTGAAATACACGCAGGC
>Ga0352979_1009697_pt1 | contig 8646 bp, 10 predicted proteins | sample Cowrumrumenfluid_3_FD_205951 | JGI IMG/M metagenome (GOLD analysis project Ga0352979, IMG submission 205951) | Metatranscriptome of Cow rumen microbial communities from the University of Illinois at Urbana-Champaign, USA - Cow X-2 rumen fluid... | ecosystem: Host-associated > Mammals > Digestive... | reverse complement strand
GACCCATTTAACTTAATTATTCTTCAAATGTTCCAAACAATCTATCACCAGCATCACCAAGTCCTGGCACTATGTATCCATTTTCGTTTAGCTTTTCATCTATACTTCCTATATAAATGTCTATATCTGGATGAGCTATTTTAAGTGCTTCTACTCCTTCTGGTGCTGCAATAAGGCAAGCAAATCTAATCTTTTTAGCTCCTTTTTCCTTAAGCATATTTAAAGCATCAATAGCAGAGCCACCTGTTGCAAGCATTGGATCAACTACAATTACTTCTCTTTCTCCAATATCCTTAGGAAGCTTACAAAAATACTCTACTGGCTTCAATGTTTTTTCGTCCCTATATAATCCTATATGACCAATTTTAGCTGATGGTATAATTTTAAGCATTCCGTCTACCATTCCAAGCCCTGCTCTTAATATTGGAACTATTGCAGTTTTTTTACCTTTTAACATTTTACATTTTGTTTTACATATTGGAGTTTCTATTTCCACATCTTGAAGTTCAAAATCTTTAGTTACTTCATAAGCCATAAGCATAGCAATTTCATTTACTAACTGTTTAAAATCCTTAGTGCTAGTTTCTTTTTTTCTTATTATAGAGAGTTTATGCAAAATTAATGGGTGGTTCATTTCTACTACTTTTCCCATGCTTATTACCTCCATGAGTTTTATTATTTATTATATTTTTTCTCAATTTCAGTAATTTTATTTATTCTTTTTATATGTCTATCTCCTTCAAATGAAGAATTCAAAAATGTTTTTACTATATCTACAGCAAGACCTGGTCCAACTACTCTTTCTCCCATTGTTAAAATGTTAGCATCGTTATGTTGTCTTGTTGCATGAGCACTAAATGTATCTGAACATAACGCTGCTCTTATTCCTGGAACCTTATTTGCTGCAATTCCAATTCCAATTCCTGTTCCACAAATTAATATTCCAAAATCAAATTCTTTATTTACTACTGCTTCTGCTACTGGAAGAGCATAATCTGGATAATCACAAGAATCTGTAGTATATGTTCCAAAATCTTTAAATTCATATCCTTCACTTTCTAAATATTTAATTATTTCATTTTTTAAATTAATTCCACCATGGTCGCATCCTAATGCTATTTTCATAATATATAACCTCCAAACTTAAATATTAATTATATCATATCCTGCTGCCTTTTTTAGTCTATTCATAACAGCAATTCCGATACCTTTTTCTTCAAAAGCCTCAGATAAAACTATATCTACACCTTTATCATCAAAGCTCCTTAAAGCCTCAAATAAATTTTGTGCTATTATAGATAAATCCTTACTACTTCCTAATGTTATTATATCCTTACTTATATACTTTTTATTATTTTCTTCTGAAGCAAGTACTCCTACTCGCTTACCTTCTTCCATATAATTGTGTATCATTTCATTAATTTTTTCAACTACTTTTTCATTTTCTCCTAAAATGATTCTTACTTTTGCTTTTGGTGCATAATGTCTATACTTCATTCCTGGAGCTTTAGGTTTAAAGTCTTCTGTTGGCTTTGATAATATAGCTTTATCTATCTCTATTCTAGGGTCTATTTCCTTAAGCATTTCAAGAGTAATTCCTCCTGGTCTTAAAACAACTGGAGGATTTACAGTGCAGTCAACTATTGTTGATTCAACTCCAACTTTGCTTTTGTTTCCTCCAAGTATAAAATCTACTCTTCCATTTAAATCTTCTATACATCTTTCTATATCTGTTGGGCTAGGTCTTCCACTTATGTTAGCAGATGGTGCTGCTATTGGCACCCCTGACATTTCTATCAAATTTAAGGCAATAGGCTCACTTGGCATTCTTACACCTACACTTTTAAGATTTGCACTTGTTACATTTGGAATTATATCTTTTTTATTTAAAATTATTGTAAGTGGTCCTGGCCAAAACTTTTCCATCATTATTTTTGCACATTCTGGTATATCTTTAACATATTTATCTAAATTTTTATTTGAAACATGTATTATTAATGGATTATCCTGTGGTCTTCCTTTAGCCTCAAATATTTTCTTTACTGCTTCTTCATTTAAAGCATTTGCTCCTAATCCATAAACAGTTTCAGTTGGAAATGCCACAATTCCTCCATTTTTTATAACTGTTGCCGCTTTTTCTATAAGATAGTTATCCTTATTAATATCTTTGATTAACTCTATTTCAGTTTTCAAAATAATCCTTCCTTTTTTATACTAAAGTCTGTCCTCTTGCTATTTTTATATTTTGAATACTATCATTTGTATAAATAGCTTTAACACAATTTTTATATATAGTATTTAGTAGTAAGTATTTACTTAATCCTCCATTTCTTATAATTTGGAAATAATATGTTTGCTGATTATTGCCATTTGATATTTTTTTTAATTCCTCATCTACCTTAGGATATTTTTTTAAAAATCCATTTACTACTGGTCTTAGATTTTTATTTCTAAAATTCATTGTACTTATTATGATTATTTCCATGTCACTTTCCATTTTTTCTGTGTGAACTAAAATTACCTTATCACATAAAATTAAGTTATTATTAGCAAATAATCCATCTTTTATATTAAGCCTATTTGCATTATAACTATATTTTAATGAATAATAATTTAATTTATTTATAACTGCTGAAATAATCAAAAGTTCAATTATTAACAAATAAACTAAAAAAAATATTGTTCTTACTCCTGTTAAGTATACTGAAAGGGGTAATCCTATGAATAATATTCCCATTAATTTATAGAATCTTTTTAAAGACTTTTTTTCCATTTTTATAGCCTTGTATATATCCATTAAACAATCCCTCCAGTTAGAATAAAAGCCTTACATTATATTAATGCAAGGCTTATTTTTATCCTACATTTCTGTATTTCCCATTTTTTTCATCTTTTCTGCCTGATCTGCAGTAATTAATGCATTTATAACTTCATCTAAATCTCCATCTAAGAAAGATTCAAGCTTATATAAAGTTAATCCTATTCTATGATCAGTAACTCTTCCTTGTGGATAGTTATATGTTCTTATTCTTTCACTTCTATCACCAGTTCCAACTTGACTCTTTCTATCTTCTGCTATTCCTGCTGCTCTCTCGGCCTCTGCTTGTTCATAAAGTCTTGCTCTTAATATTTTTAAAGCCTTTTCCTTATTTTTTAACTGTGACTTTTCATCTTGACATGAAACTACTAATCCTGTAGGTATATGAGTCATTCTAACAGCTGAGTCTGTGGTATTAACACATTGACCACCATTACCAGAAGCTCTAAATACATCTATCTTTAAGTCTTTTTCATTTATTTCTATATCTACATCATCTACTTCTGGAAGAACTGCTACTGTAGCTGTTGATGTATGTATTCTTCCACTTGATTCTGTATCTGGAACTCTTTGTACTCTATGTACTCCACTTTCATATTTAAGCTTTGAATAAGCTCCTGAACCCTTTATCATAAATACAACTTCTTTTATTCCACCAAGGTCAGTTTCATTTAAGCTCATAACTTCAACTGCCCATCTATTGTTTTCTGCATATCTTGTATACATTCTAAATAAGTTTGATGCAAATAAAGCAGCTTCTTCTCCACCTGCACCACCTCTTATTTCAACGAAAACATTTTTCTCGTCATTAGGGTCTTTTGGTAATAATAATATTTGAATTTTATTGTCTAGTTCTTTTTCTTTTTCTGTCAAATCAGAAATTTCTTCTTGAAGCATTTCTTTCATTTCTTTGTCTGTTTCTTCTTGAATCATTTCTTTATCTGCTTCTAAGTCTTCTATGACCTTTTTATATTCTCTATATGCATTAACTATAATCTCTAATTCAGCGTGTTCCTTACATAACTTTCTCCATTCATTTTGATTTGCCATGATGGAAGGATCGCTTATTTTTACAGATAATTCATCATATTTATTCTCTATAAATGCTAATTTATCTAATAACATGTTATCACTCCGTAATTTATTTTTCACATTTAATTATTATATCATACACATTTCTATTTAATCAAGGAGAAAACCTGCCAATTACTACTCTGTCTAATCCTGCCAAGTCTTTCACCACTTTTATATCTATATATCCATTATTTTTCATGATATTACTTACAGAATCACCTTGATCATAACCTATTTCAAAAGCTAATATTCCATTTTCTTTTAAAACTTTTTTACTTTCTTCTACTATTCTTTCATAAAAAATTAATCCACTGTCTCCTCCACTTAAGGCACTTCTTGGTTCATAATTTTTTACATCATCCATAAGAGTTTCTATTACATCTTCTTTTATATATGGCGGATTAGAAACAATGATATCATATTTTTTTAACTCTTTTATTGGTTCTTTAAGTAAATCACTTTTTATAAATTTCACTTGATTTTCTAAGTTGTTTTTTACAATATTTTTTTTTGATATTTCTTCTGGCTTTTCATAAAAGTCAATTAAATCTACCATTATATTTTTTCTATAATAAGCAAGTGAGATTCCTATTGCTCCACTTCCTGAGCACAAATCACAAACATATAATTTTTTATCTTCTTCTATGATTTTTAAAACTTCTTCTACTAAAACCTCAGTGTCACTTCTAGGAATAAGAACTCCTTCCTCTATGTAAAAATCTAGTCCCATAAAATCTACTTCTCCTAAAATATATCTTACAGGCATATTTTCCATTCTTTTGTTTATAAGATTTAAAAATTCCTCTTCTTTTTCTTTTTCTACTTCTTCACTACTATTTATCATTAAATAAATTTTATCTTTATTTAACACATTTCCTAATATAAGCTGAGAATCTAATCTTGCTGTATCTATTTCTTTAGATTTAAGCATTTTAGTAGCTAAATTTAATAAAGAACCTATATTCATTATTCCTCCTAAATACACTCTTTTTCTGAAGATTTCTTTATTGTTTCCTCTCCATCAATTCCTTCTGCTGCTTTTAAAGATGCTATTGCTACTTCTATTTGGGAAGCATCTGGTTCTCTTGTAGTTAATTCTTGAAGCTTTAATCCTGGATATGCAACTATTTTAGCAAGCTTGCTGTTGTTCTTTCCAAGCCATCTTATTACCTCATAAGTTATACCTGCAACAATTGGAAGTAAAATTATTCTAAATAATATTCTTTGAATTAAATTTCCCCAACCAGTAAAAGCATATACTATTATACTTATAAACATTGTTAAAAATAAAAAGTTTGTTCCACATCTTGGATGAAATCTTGTAAATTCTTTTACATTTTCCACTGTTAATGGTTTTTCATTTTCATAACAAAATATAGTCTTATGTTCTGCACCATGATATTGATACATTCTATTCATATCATCCATCTTTCCTATTAGCCACATATATATAATTAAAATAGCAACTTTTATAACAGCTTCTATTAAATGAAGTATTACTGTATTTTTAACAAATCCTTTAAAAAGTGATGCTATAAAAGTAGGAATAATCATAAATAATACTACTGCCATCAATACTCCTATTGTAATAGAAATACCAGATATAGCATTCATTATCTTTTCTTCGCCAAATTTTTTTTCTAATTTTTCAAATTTACTATTTACCCATTGGTCAAACTTAGATGGTTCTGAATCTTCCTCCTCTTCATCATCAAAGAAACTTGCAGAATAATTTAATGCTTTCATACCAGATATAAGAGATTCTATTAATACAAATATTCCTCTTACTAAAGGTACATTTAAAAATTTATATTTCTTTATTATCGACGTATTTTCTTCTCTCTTAATTTCTATTTCTCCATTTGGTTTTCTTACAGCCATAGCAGTACATTTAGCGCCTTTCATCATTACGCCTTCTATAATTGCCTGACCTCCAACATTACATTTTCTCAAAATTCTCACACACCTTTACAAATTACTTTTATTCATATATTTAAAGTAGCATTTTCCACATAATGATTCATATTCAACATTATCACTATTATCTATTGCTACTTGTTCACCAGAAAATACAAACTTTCCATTTATTTTTCTTGCATTAAATACAGCTTTATTTCCACATTTACAAATTGTTTTCATTTCTTCTATGCTATGAGCTATTAAAAGCAACCTTGTGCTTCCTTCAAAACCATTCATTTTAAAATCAGTTCTTAATCCATAGCTTATAACTGGTATATCAAGCTTTACAGCAATTTCAAATAATTCATCTATTTGTAATGCTGTAAAAAATTGAACCTCATCAATTAATATGCAATGTATTTTTTTCTTTTCTTCTATATATTTCTTTATTATTTCAAATACATTATCCTCTTTTTTTATTATTATATCAACCTTTCTTGAAACTCCTAGACGAGATACTAAAAAATTCTCTCCCTTTTTATCTATCTCAGGCTTTAATAATAATACGTTCATTCCTCTTTCTTCATAATTATATGCAACCTGCATTAAATGTGTTGATTTTCCTGAATTCATTGCTCCATATCTAAAATATAATTTACTCATTTTGTAATTCTCCTTAAGTATGATTTCTATTATAACATTATCTTTTAGCCATAAAAAGTTTTTTTTATTTCTTACTTATATTGACTGTAATTGAGTTGTATGCTACACTATAATAGTTGTTTAAATGAATTTTCGTTTTGAAGATTTTTATTGAAAGAGGTGAAATTAATGAAACAAGGCATACATCCAAATTATAACCATGAAGCAGTAGTTAAGTGTGCATGTGGAAATACTTTTATAACAGGTTCTGTTAAAGATGAACTAAAAGTAGAAATATGCTCTAAGTGCCACCCATTCTTCACTGGTAAGCAAAAAATCGTTGATGTTGGCGGTAGAGTTGACAAATTCAATAAGAGATTTAATCTTAAGTAAGAAATTTAAGGAAAGATTTTTTCTTTCCTTTTTCTTTTTTTAATAAACTTTATTATTAATATTATCAAGTTATATAGTTTGCCAATATAATATAAAAAAGTGTCAATTATTACTTGCTTTTTGTCTATAAATTCCAAGCAAATGCAAAATAATAATTGCCACTTTCTAACTAGCAGAAAAGAAATTCTTAAACTTTTTTTAGTTTATTTTATGCATCATCTATTTTTTCTTTTGGAAAGTTCTTATAAATTCATCATTATTTTTAGTTTTAGATAAAATATTTATTATATTCTCAGTTATATTTTCTATATTGCCATCCTTATACATCTGCTTTCTTATAGCATATGCCACCTCTTTTTCATCTTCAGAAAGAAGTAAGTCTTCTTTTCTTGTTCCTGATTTATATATGTCAATTGCTGGGAATATTCTTCTTTCTTGAAGTTTTCTATCTAAATGAACTTCCATGTTTCCTGTGCCTTTAAATTCTTCAAAAATCATATCATCCATTCTAGAACCTGTATCTACAAGTGCTGTTGCTAATATTGTTAAACTTCCACCATTTTCTATGTTTCTTGCAGCTCCAAAAAATTTCTTTGGCATTATTAATGCTGATGGGTCTAAACCTCCAGACAGTGTTCTTCCACTTGGAGTAACAGTTAAATTATATGCTCTTGATAATCTAGTTAAACTATCCAATAGAATAACTACATCCTTTCCTTGCTCTACAATTCTCTTAGCTCTTTCCAATACTATCTGAGATACCTTTGCATGATTTTGAGGTTCCTCATCAAAAGTAGAATATATAACTTCCCCATTTATACTTCTTTGCATATCTGTAACTTCTTCTGGTCTTTCATCAATTAAAAGAACTAATAATACAATTTCTGGGTTATTAGTTGATATGCTTTGAGCTATCTTTTTTAAAAGAGTTGTTTTTCCTGCTTTTGGTGGAGCCACTATAACTCCTCTTTGACCTTTTCCAATTGGACATATTATATCCATAAGCCTTGAAGATAAATCTGAAGATTTTGTTTCTAATTTTATTCTTTCATTTGGATATATAGGTACAAGATTTTCAAAGTTTTTTCTTCCTACTGCTTTTTCAGGAGCTTCTCCATTTACTTTTTCTACATACAATAAAGCTTTAAATTTTTCTCCTTCCTTAGCTTCTCTTACTTTTCCTATTATTTCATCTCCAGTTTTAAGGTTAAATCTTCTTATTTGAGCTGGAGATACATATATATCTTCACTACTTGTAAGATAATTTTTACATCTTAAAAAACCAAAACTATTATTTTCTAGTATTTCTAAAATACCTCTAGCTCCATTAGAATCCTGAATTATATTTTTTAATTCTTCTTTTTTTTCAGCTTTAATTTCAAGTTTATTATTCTTTATATTATTTTCTGTTGGTTGAACTGTTTTAGGTGCTATTTTTTCTGTAAGTACTACACCATTTTTATTTATACTATTTATTTTTAACTTTGCTATTTCTTCTATTAATTGACTTTTTTTAAACTTAGATATATTCTTAATTCCTAATTCTTTAGCAATTTCTTTAAGCTCTAATAAAGTCATATTATCATATTGTTCTTTTGACAAAGTTACACCACCTCCAAAGTAGTATTTATTATATTTATGTAAAAATTGAAATTAATTTGAATATTACTGAAATGAATATAGATGTGAAAATTATAGTTATATTATTATTATAACTTTTTTTCTTTATTTTAGCAAACTTTTGAATTAATTCAAAAATTATTTACTATTTATCTATAATTATGAAAAGTTATGTTTAAAATGGGACTGTCTCATGACTG
>Ga0352979_1008976_pt1 | contig 8833 bp, 4 predicted proteins | sample Cowrumrumenfluid_3_FD_205951 | JGI IMG/M metagenome (GOLD analysis project Ga0352979, IMG submission 205951) | Metatranscriptome of Cow rumen microbial communities from the University of Illinois at Urbana-Champaign, USA - Cow X-2 rumen fluid... | ecosystem: Host-associated > Mammals > Digestive... | reverse complement strand
TGCGACAGCCCCATATTGTATTTAATATTAATTAGTTTACAAAATTATTCTCTATTCTATTTTTTCTTTTTCCCAGTAACTATTACTATTATAAGAAGAATTCCCATTATTATTACTCCTGCTAAAGGAGAGTATCTGTCAAATAATATTTTGTATTGAGATTCTGACATTTTTTTAGGTTTATCTTCTTTTTGGAAAGTAACAGTTTCAGTATTTACTGTTTGATTGTTATTTACTTCTTCTTCATTATCTTTTTCTCTTTCACAATAAACAACATATCTTTTATAATTTTTTGTATAAGGATGACATGTTATTAAAGTTACCATATCTTTTCCAGGCTGTATAAGAACTTCTTGAGAATCTGATGGATTAATTATTTTTATATTAGATACACGATACCTTAAAGTTTCCCAAAGGTTTTTGATGATAACCTCATCACCAATTTCCATAATTTCAATATCACAAAACATAGGAATTCCCTTATAACCCCTATGAGCAGCTATTACACAATTAGTATTTTCACCACCAATTGGAAGAGAAGTTTGACTCATATGAACTGCACCTTTTGCCATATTATCAGTATTTGCACCTAAATATATTGGAAGCTCTATTTCCATATGAGGAACTGCAATATAACCAATTATATTATCTTCAACTCCATACTGAGTTAAATCGAAGCTACTCTGTTGATAAGACCAAGGGTCCTTTAAATCTGATTGATTATCTTTATAAATTTTTTCATTATAAGCTTTCATATCACTATATAATCTATTTAAAGGACTTTCTTCATCATTTGATTCTTCATGTAGCTTTTCTACTGTTTTTTCAAAATTCTTTTTAGTTTCTTCAACTTCTACTTTATTTTCATATTTATTAGCTAAAGGATATAGAAAAAGAACTAATCCTAATAAAAATATTAAGCTTACAAAAATCAATTTTAATTTTTGCTTCATTCTTTTTTCCTTCCTTTCTTTTTAGCAATTAGAACTATTATAAAGATAATTAATCCCAAAATAGCCAATCCACCTAATCCAACAGCTAATGCCTTAAAGTACTCATCACGCCATGTACTTCCTACATTCTCTTTTTCCTCTTTTTTAATTTCTTCTTCAACTTCTTCTGTATAAGGAACTCTTATACCACGAACTAAAAGACGATGAGTATTTACACTATAAGGAGTACAAGTAACTAAAGTGACATAATCTTCTCCAGATTTTATAACTAAATCAGATGTTTCATGTGGCTCTACTATCTTTATTTGATCAATCTTATAAGCTAATTTTTCTCCTAATGTATCTATAAAGAAAATCTCTCCTTCTTTAAGCTTATCTAAATCCGTAAATAATTTAGCAGAAGAAAGTCCTGTATGACCTGATAATACTGAATGTGTCCCCTCACCACCTATTGGAAATGATGTGTTTTGTAAATGTCCTACACCTCTTTTTAATACATCTTCAGAAGTACCATGATATATAGGAAGATTAATATTTATTTTAGGTATGCTAACATAACCAATTATTCCATCATTTCCTATATTTAAAATATTATAATAATCTGAATTTTCCTCAAGCTCTCTTTGAGACTCTGGGTCAAAAGGGTCTGTTATTATCATATTTCCTGTTAACATTTTATTATACCCTTCTGCTTTTTCTCTTTCCTTCTCTAGTGTATTGTCAGGCATAGATTCAACAGTTTTATTATATTCATTAATAATGTTACCTTGATGATGTTCTATATATAAATTACTGATTATAGGATATAAAGTAATTCCTAAACCAGATAAAAATATTAAAGCCATTAAAATTACTGATAGCTTTTTTTTCATGTTTTTAAAATTCTCCTTACCAAAAAAATAAGGGATAAGGTAAACCCTATCCCCTTTTTAATATTTTAAATAACTTTTAATTTAATTAATTTTGTTCTTTCTTCTTGCTAGCTGCAAATACAGTTGCTGCTCCAGCCATTAAAACAATACCACCAATTGTGAACATCCAAGTACCAGCTCCACCAGTCTTTGGTAATTCAACACCTTCAACGTTTCCTACAACAACTAATCCTAATTTATCAAGGTTATATTCTCCAGTAAGAGATGTTCCACTTACAGCTGTTACAGTACCATTTCCAGCTGCATCATTTTGAACTACAAATGATATTTCACTTCCTGTTTCACCTACAACACTTATTGTGTATTTAGCTTTTCCTGTTAATTTATCATTTTCTGTAGTTACGTTACCTGCTACATCTAATCCTTCAATTACAACTTTAAGTACCTTATCAGATTTTACATATCCACTTGGTGCAGATATTTCTTTAATATAGTAAGTTCCTGCATCTAATCCGATAAACTTTTGATATCCAGTACTTGCTGTTACAGTTTCAAGTTTACCACTTGTATATGCTTCTGTGCAAGCTACATTTTTGTATATTCCAAATTGTGCTCCCTCTAATACTGTACTAGTTGCATTTTGGTCTACCTTCTTAACAGCAATACCATAAGTATAAGTATAAACCTTTGGTGTGTCTGTTTCTGTAGTTGTACCTGGAGTAGTTGTGCTTGTGCTTGTAGTCTTTGGATTATTTGTATATATTAGTTTAGCTTCATTTGGGTTACCACCTTCACCAATAACAGCATCATTGTTTAATTTTGCAGAATAAGTAAGAACTACTTTGTCAGCATCTTTAATGCTATTATATACAAAATTAAATGTAATCTTAGTTCCAGTAGCTATAGTTTCTGTAACTACTGTATAGTCTTCATCCTTCACTAATGTTTTTTCTCCTGCTTTAATAATAGCATTATTATTATAAGTTAACCCCTTACTTAATGTATCAACTATTTGGTAAGTTATATTAGTTGCATTATTTGAATATTTAGTTACATCAGATGTTATTTCATAATTTACATCTTCCTTAATGCTTACATCATTTTTATCATACTTGGTACTATTTTCAATAATCTTCTTAGTAATTCCAGGATATCCTCCTTTAGGCTCTACTGTTGCATCATAAATATAATCATCACCTGATTTTTGAGGAAGGTCAACTAAAATTGGAAGACTTGGTACCCAAGCGTCTTCACTGCTTGAATCAGTTTGAACAATAACATAGTATCCTGGAGTTAATGTTTGCTTTGTATTTACATCAAATTCTACACCTGTTATGCTGTTATCTTTTACCTTTTTTTCTATTGCTTGAGCAAATTCTTTTGCTAAATCACTATTGCTTGTAATTGCGTCTGTTCCTTTCTTTATAGAACCACCTTCTGTTACTGTATAAGTAGATCCAAATAAAGAACTAAAATTAGAATTTACAGTATATTTATATACTGTACCAGATGCAGTAGCATCCAAAACTTTATAAGCTGTATATTTAGCATGGCTATTGTATCCATTATCTTTTATTGTTATTGTAGCATCTTCAGCTTTAATTGATGTTGCTGTTCCTGTGCTAGTAAAAGTAGTGTATTGAGTTCCTGCTACTGGTGCTGCAAAAGCAACTGTTGAAGTTAATAGTCCTGTCATCACCATTGAACTTATTCCAAGTGCAATAGCTTTTTTTAAATTTTTTGATTTCATATTTTTCCCTCCAAATTATATATATTTTTTCTTGTTTATTGTAGTATAAAATTACCTCACTAAAGATTTTAAATTATACTTTGAAATTTATAATATAAAAGAAATTTAATTTTTAATTTCTTATTACACTTATATATTCTATTTTTTTACTTAAGACACATTTTATCACTATATTTCATATTTTTCAATAGTTTTTTTGATTTTTTTGCCTTTTTTGACATTAAATTTATTCTTAATTCACTAAAAGTATTATATTAACATGCCTTGTCCACCCACAATTATAAAGGTGGACTTTTAAATTAAGCATATTAATTTATATAACCTCTAATTTACTTTTTTTGTTTTTCTTAATTTAATAGAATAGACTCCTAAAGACAATATCATAATTGAAGTACCAATTAATAAATAAAGCCATATTCCTTTAAAACCTGCTCTAGGCAATTCTACTCCTTTAGGATTTAATACTTTTATAGTTATATCTAACTTTTCACCAGCTACTACAGCTACCTTTCCATCTACAATATCTCCTGCCTTATATTCATGAGGAATTGTTATTTTAAATGGCTTGTCTAATTTTATATAACCTGATGGTGCTTCAACTTCTGTTATCAAATAAGTACCATTTGGTAAATTATCAAATTTAATAACTCCATTATTAGTGCTACCTTCACTTTTTGTAAAGCTTGTATCAAAATCACTCTCAACTATATTATTAACATCTTTATCCTTTGATGTATCGTTTAATTTTTGTATTTTAAATTTAGCATTAGATGCTGTAATAGTTTCTTTTGTTTCTGAATCAGCTTTAACTATTGTAATTGAACCTACTTTTTTGTTTTTAATATTAAGATTTCCATCAGAATCAGTTGAATATTCCGGTTTATATCCACTTTCATTAACTGGTTTATCTCCAACTTTAACTTCAACTACTCTATACTCATATTCAACTTTAGGGTCAGCATTAAAATCCACATATTTTGGAAGACCTGAATAACTATATTCCCAATTATCAGTTATTTTAACTACTTTATCAGGAATATCATTGCCATCTTTATCCTTAGCTGTTTCCCAAGTTGAATCATCAGCACCTTTTTCTTTTCTTTCAAGTCTAATTGTAATTTCTGTTGGTTTATCAGTTTCATCTTCATTGCCTTCCCAAGATTTTTCACCTTTTACTTCAACAGAAGCAAATGCTGAGTTTCCAAATCCAAGATTTTTATCTTGGTCTGCAACAATTGTTCCACTAACAGTATAATTTGCTAAATCAATAATAGTATCTTCACTGCTTGGACTTTGAGTAACTTCTTTTAATGTAAATTCATCTCCAGCACCTTTTATTTCTTGTACTTTATAATATGTTCCAGCAGGAATTCCAGAAATAGTTATTTCATTTGGAACTGTATCCCCTTTTGAATGGCTTGGATTTAGTGTAAATTCTTTTTCTAATGTTGTATTACCTTCTAATCCCATTCCAGCCACATTACTAAAGGTTACCTTAAATTTATAATCTTTATCAATAACATCACCTTCAACTATTGACTTTTTAATTGTAAGGTTACCTGCTCTTAACTGGTTATTATATGATACTTTCAAATTAAGATTTAAATTTTCATTATCTGGTGCGTCATATCTATAAAATGCAATTGAATTTTCTGGTTTTGTAATGCCAGCGACTGCTGTTTTAACTGTTCTTCCATCACCAGAATCAAATCCTTCAACTACTGTAACTGATTCTTTGTTTTCAGTTTGTTTAATATTTTTAGTTTCTTTTTGTAAATCTTCTCTTGCTATTTCTTTTCCATCATCATATATGCTCCAAGTGGTTTTAAATACATTAGGATCTACTCCAGCTTCACTAACTAATATATAACTTCCTTTTCTAAACTGGTCACGGAAACTTGCTGTTTCTTTATCTTTAAGAGAAAATGAACCATTACTTACTTCTTTATATCCATCTTGTCCTGTAATAGAATATATTGCTCCATTAGCTGGTTCAACTTTTTTTGAACTATTTGAACCATAATCCTTTATTTTTGTTGGATCTGTTTCAAAGGCATTTACAGTTCCTTCACTTATCTCTACTTTTTTATTAAATGTAAATGGTGTTATATATATTTTTACATCATTCCAATAAGCAAATTGAATTTCTTTTACATTTGAAAAATCAAATCCTGCAGTTGTTCCAGTATCTAAAACATTATCTTTTAATTTTGATAAATCTACTTTAATAGTTCTCCACATATTCTTTCCAATACTTGTGTTACTACTATCATAAGCATAAACATCAGTAATCCAAGCTCCAATTCTTGTACCATCACCATCTACTAGAGCTATAAATGGATATAATCCATTATCATCATTACTACTTTCATTAAATACATCAAATGTCAAGTAATCAGACATACTACTTACATCTAAAGTATCTTGTGAAGAATTCTTATATATCTTTACTAATCTTTTATCTGTTACATTTTGCCCATCATTAGGCTTCTTTTCTAAAGGTGCATACCAAGAAATTACAGTTTTATCATCTTTACTTGTTATTTGAGATTGTACATCTCCTGTTTTTAATATTGTGTTATTATTTGAATAAGCATTAAATATTTCTTGTGTTTTTTGTGGAGTACTACCCCCTCCAGTATATTCATTTCCATCTGTTACTAAATTTGATATTGAAAAATCAAAACTTTTTGTTTTTAAAACGTTCATTGCCTCATCAAATATCGGATCAACTTCTGGTATATCTACTGTCTTTTCTACTTCAAAATTATTATGTTTTGGAAAATTAAATGTAATCTTCATATTTGATTCCCAAATACCACGTTCCATATAAAACATTGTCAATGTATGCTCTTTAGTATTACTTCCAGTTAAATCAAATGTTGTTGTTTTGTTATACTCTGTACCATTTGCTGTTTTAACTCCACTTACAGTTGCTGTTTTAGTTGTTGAGCTTCCTCCAAAATTAATTTTTCCAGAAACGGCTCCATGTCCACCACCAATATCAAGTGCTAATTTTCCATCAATAAATACCCAAACATCATCATCACCTGAAAAGTTAAATTCAATATTTTTCTTTTCTTTAATTCCATTAGAATTACTAACTTCAATTTGTCCATCTTCTGTTAATGTAAATTTAATATCAAAACGAGTTCCAAATCCATAATTTAATTTAGCAACATTTCCACTATCTTCTTTGTCATTGAATGGAAAATAATTAGAAACTTTTGTAGGTGCATCATCAGTAAATCCCATAACAGCGTTATCTGCACCAACTCTATCCATAAAATATTGAGATGTAGAGCTATCTTTCTTTAATCTTAAAGTTTGACTAGAATCTGCACTATTAAATTCCCAATATCCTTCACTATTTAATTTAAAAGGAAATGCAACATTTTTATACACATTACCCAAGTTAACACCCTTAGAGTTATTACCTCTTAAGAAACTTTCACTAAAATAAGGTGCTTCTACAGTACCACTACTACCTTGTATTGTTAAGTTATTATTTGTAAGTGTATTATTAACTAATCCTTGAACAGCTGCAGAAGTCTCATGTTTTGCACTATGGTTTAAATCTACTGCACAATCATTACAATTTATTCTCCATTCAGAGTTATTATTATTATAAAAGTTATTTACATTATTTTTAGTTACATTACTATTATCATTTGAATTACTACTATATCCATAAAGATTAAGTTCTGTAGCTATATTATGATATAATGTACCCTCTTCTGAATGTTTTGATTGAAAATGTCCAAAATAAATAGGTTTTTCTACTGACTTATCTTTATAATAATCACTTAGAGCTAAATCAAAAATTCTTTCTGGCATATATAATGTATTGTAATATCTTACATCATTTCTATATTTTGTTTGTCCATTATCTATATAACTAAGTGTGTTCTCTCCTCTTGATATATTACTTCTATCCTTGCCTGCCATTAATTCATAATCTGAATAATAATCATATATTGTTGAATTAACATAATAAAGACTATCATCTTGAGTAAATGTTCCAGTAGGTATATGTTGACTTTCATCACCTTTACTAATAGTAGATGTATTGTCAAATGTTGTCCTTGTTCCTAACTTATATGTGTAAGTATTAATTTTTGCATCAGTCTTATTATTATCATCAAATCCATTTGCATTTACTATAGGATAAAATATTTTTCCTTTTATAGCACTATTATTATTATTATCATTAATAAACTCTGTATTTCCATTAACATATTCTGTTCTACAGAACTCTTTATTATTTTTTAATGTCCAATTATCATATGTTTCTCCATATTTTCCCTTGTAAAGAAAAATAATCCCATTTGATAAGTTGTAATTTTGTGCATCCCAATAAATATAATATCTATCACCATTTTTTCCAACTCCAGTTGGAGCATATTCTTTATTCTCACTTGAAACATATAATACAACATTATTTCTTCCTGCACTTGCCCAATTACAAGTTTCAATCATGTCTGTTGCATCTAAATATATATAGTTAGGATTAATGCTAGTTAAAGTTTCTGAATATACTTCTTTCTTATTTAACACATATTGCTCTTTAATTGGTTGTCCATCTTTATCAGTAGCTTTTATTTTTACCATTGATACAGAATCCCAATAAAATATATTTCCCTTGGCAGAATTTATACTTACATTTATAACATCTGTTCTTGTATAATCATTAAAAGCAACTATATTCCAAATATCATAATCACCTTTATCACTAACACCACAAGTAAAAATAAAACTACTATCATCATTAAGGGACTCCCAATATAAATACTTTACTCCCCCAATTTCAGTAATTCCACTTTTTGCTCTAAAACCATTATTTTGAGACCATAATCTTACATTATCATAGTTATTAAATGAATAATCATAATTCTTGCTCATACTTCTTGTATCTAAATATATACGATAATTTTGAAATGATTCTTCACCAGAAGCTTCAATAGGATTTACTGGTAAGAATACCAAGCACATAAATAGAATCATCATCAAAGAAAGGGCCTGTTTAAAACCTTTTAGTTTAAAGATTGACTTTCTTTGATTTCTTACAAAAATATTTTTTCTTTTTTTCATTATTCTCCTGCTCCCCTTTCTAATAGATTATTTTTATTTCCCATTTATTTAATAAATTGTGCCAAAATAAATATAACCCAAATAGTTACATATTTAGATTACGACATAAGAATAACACAAAACTATATTTTATTCAAGTATATTACATTTTTTTATTTATTTTTATG
>Ga0352979_1017196_pt1 | contig 8874 bp, 7 predicted proteins | sample Cowrumrumenfluid_3_FD_205951 | JGI IMG/M metagenome (GOLD analysis project Ga0352979, IMG submission 205951) | Metatranscriptome of Cow rumen microbial communities from the University of Illinois at Urbana-Champaign, USA - Cow X-2 rumen fluid... | ecosystem: Host-associated > Mammals > Digestive... | reverse complement strand
CTACTTTGTAGTTGATATTGATTCTTTATTTTTTATAAAATAATCTACTCCAGATATTATTGTTATTACAACAGCTATATAGAACATATATATTGATAATGAATTAAATATCCAACTTAATACTTTAGCGCCACCAATTAAGTTACTTAAAAATGTATATTCACTTATACTTACTTTTACTAGCAAAAGAAGTATTGAAATCATTTGTATTACAGTTTTTATTTTTCCCCACCAACTTGCTGCTATAACAGTTCCATCTGAGGCAGCTATAGTTCTAAGTCCAGAAACTGCAAACTCACGAGCTATTATAACAACTACTGCCCATGCAGGAATGCAATTTAATTCAACTAAAGATATTATTGCTGCTGTTACTAAAAGTTTATCTGCTAAAGGATCCATGAATTTCCCAAAATTAGTTACTTGATTTCTACTTCTTGCAATGTATCCATCTAATTTATCTGTTATGGATGCAATTATAAACAAAGCTGTTGCAACTAATTTTCCATAAGGAATACAATCAAAAACCAAAAATACTAAAAATATAGGTACAAGTATCATTCTCATTACTGTAAGTTTATTTGCAAGATTCATCATAAACAACTCCTACCAAATCATAATCCGTACAGCTTTTAATCTGTACATTAACTATTTCACCAATTTCTATTTTATTTTCACTTTTGAAAAATACTTTTCCATCTACCTCAGGTATCATTTCATAATTTCTACCATAGTAATATTTTCCATTATATCCTTCAATTAGAATATCATAAATATTATTTATTTTCAATTGATTTATTTCTTTTGAAATTCCTTTTTGAATAATCATAAGAGTTTTTTCTCTTTCCTTCTTTATCTCTTCATCAATTTGATTTTCCATCTTTGAAGCTGGTGTTCCTTCTTCTCTTGAATAAGTAAATACTCCAACCTTATCTAACTTATATTCTTTAAGGAAATCTTTTAGTTCTTCAAAATCTTCCTCTTCCTCTCCTGGGAAACCTACTATTAATGAAGTTCTAAGAGTTACCCCTTTTATTTTACTTCTAATAAGATTTATTTTTTCTATTATATCTTCCTTACTGGTTTTTCTTCCCATAAGTTTTAATATTTTATTACTTATATGTTGTATTGGAAGGTCTAAATATTTTACTACCTTTTTGTTTGTTGCAATTTCATCTATTAATTCTTCATATATTTCTTCAGGATAGCAATAAAGCACTCTTATCCATTCTATTCCTTCAATTTTTGCCATTTCTCTAAGGAGTATATGTAATTTTTTTTCACCATAAATATCGCTTCCATATAAGGTTGTATCTTGAGCAACTAATATTATTTCTTTAACACCTTGTCTACTTAACCTTTCAGCTTCTTCTAAAATATTTTCCATACTTCTACTTCTAAATTTACCTCTTATTTTAGGAATTATGCAGTAGGTACAAAAATTATTGCACCCTTCTGCAATCCTTAAATAAGCAGTTTGTGAAGCTGTTGTAAGTATTCTTTCTCCTTCATTAATATTACTATCTGAATAATTAACTTCTAATGATGTCTTATGTGTAGATATAAACTCTTTAATTAACTTATGAATCTTTTTATAGTCATTAACTCCAAGCATTATATCTATTTCAGGCATAAGTGATTTAAGCTCTTCTCCATATCTTTGAGTTAAACACCCTGTTGCTATAAGAAGCTTACACTTATGCTTTCTTTTATATTCAGCCATCTCTAATATGGTATTAATAGATTCTTGTTTAGCTTTTTCAATAAATCCACATGTATTTACTATAATTATATCTGCTTCTTTTGGATTATTAGTAATTTCATATTCATTACTTATAGTACCTAATAAAATTTCTGAATCAATTCTATTTTTATCACAGCCCAAACTAACCATTCCAACTTTAAATTTTTCCAAGTCAAAGTCCTCCTACATCTATGCTAAAAATTTTTGTACTACTAATTTTATATCTATTTTATTTCTATTACAAGTAAAATTTATGTTTCTTCATCAACTGCCAATTCTTCTTTTTTCATTAATACTTGTCTTGGCTTAGTCCCATCTCTTGGAGAAATAACTTCACGTTCTTCAAGTTGCTCCATTATTCTTGCAGCTCTATTAAATCCTATCCTAAGTCTTCTTTGAAGAAATGATGTTGAGGCTTGGTCATATTCTACAACAAGCTTTATTGCCTCTGGAAGAAGTTCATCCGCTTCCTCTCCCTCTTCTGAATTCTTTCCTTCTGCTTCTTTATTTATATGGTCTAAAATTTCTTCTTTATAAAGAGTTCCATTTTCATCATTTTTTATAAATTCTACTACCTTCTCAACCTCTTCTTCTGAAATAAAACATCCTTGTATTCTTAAAGGCTTTGCTGCTCCCACTGGATAATAAAGCATATCTCCTTTTCCTAATAATTTTTCTGCTCCTGCACTATCTAAAATTGTTCTAGAATCCACTTGAGAAGATACAGCAAAGGATATTCTTGATGGAATATTTGCCTTTATAACACCTGTTATCACATCTACAGAAGGTCTTTGAGTTGCTATAACAAGATGCATACCTGCTGCTCTTGCCATTTGTGCAAGTCTTCCTATATAATCTTCAACATCATTTGGACAAACCATCATAAGGTCTGCAAGCTCATCTACTATAATTACTACAAAAGGTAATTTTTCTTCTATTTCACCTTTTTCAAATAAAGCATTATATGAATCTATATTTCTTACTCCCTTTTCAGCAAATAAATTATATCTTTTTGTCATTTCATTTACTGCCCAATTCAATGCTGCTGCTGCTTTTTTAGGGTCTGTAACTACTGGAATTAATAAGTGAGGAATTCCATTATATACATTAAGCTCAACAACTTTTGGGTCTACTAGAAGTAATTTAACTTCTTCCGGTGAATATTTATATAATAAGCTTATTATTAATGAGTTTATACATACACTTTTCCCAGAACCTGTTGCCCCTGCAATTAGTGTATGAGGCATTTTACTTAAATCTCCAACAATGCAACTTCCTGCAATATCCTTTCCAAGAGCAAAAGCTAACTTTTTATTAGATTTTTTAAATTCATCAGATTCTAATACTTCTCTTAAAAATACAGGAGTCTGCTTTTTATTTGGCACTTCTATTCCAACTGCTGATTTTCCCGGAATAGGTGCTTCTATTCTTACTCCCGAAGCTGCTAGTCCTAATGCTATATCATCTGAAAGATTAACTATTTTGCTGACCTTAACTCCTGGACTTGGTTGAAGCTCAAATCTTGTAACTGAAGGACCTTTAGAAACTTGTACAACTTTTGCTTCAACATTAAAACTTTCAAGAATTTCTTCTAATTTTTTAGCATGGTCTATAAGCTCTTGCTTATCAGACTCTTTAAGTTTAGTTCCTAAATTTACTTTTAAAAGGTCAGTTTTAGGAAATATATACTTTTTAGGTTCTGTTTCTCCTTCTTCATTAAGATTTACATCTATTTCCTTATTAACATCTTCTTTTACATCTAATTTTTCTTCTTTTATTGAAGATGTTTGTTCAACATCAGTATCCTTTTCTAATTTTTCTTCTTGTGGCTTTTCATTTTCAACTTTCTTTTCACTTTCAGCTTCTTTTCCGTTTTCAACGTCCTTTTCATTTTGAACTTCTTTTTCATTTTGAACTTCTTTTTCATTTTGAACTTCTTTTTCATTTTGAACTTCTTTTTCGCTTTGAGCTTCTTTTTCACTTTCAGCTTGTGATGGTTCCATTATCTTTATTTCATCTGATTTTTTCTTTTCTTCTGATGATAATTGTTCTTTCATAAAATCTAAAATTTTTATTTTTTTATTTACACCTTCTAATAATTCTTTATTAGAGGCTTCTTTTTTCGTTTTTTCTTTTTTTACCTTTGCCTTCTTTTCTCTATTATTCTTAAATTTAATATTTTTTTTCATATCTTTTGCTTTATTACCTACATCTAATACAGAAAGCTTGAATATTATCATAAAAGATATTATAGCTAGTGCAGCATAAACTATATATGAACCAATCGCTCCAATTAGCTTATATAGAGTAAATGTAACAAGATATACTACTACCCCTCCATTAAATCCACCTTTGCCATCTCCAATAAGAGATACTATTGTTTTTAAATTCTTTCCAAAAGAATCTGGACTTTCACTAGTTTGTATATATACAGTTCCTACAAGTAAAATAAATGTTAATACTAATAATGTTACTCCACCAAGCCTTTTATCTATATCAACTTTTCCATTGTTCTTTAAATAACTAAAACCTAAATATAATAAATAGAATGGTATTGCATATGCACCTACCCCTAAAACAAAAAAGCATATTCTTTGTGAAAAGGTAGATAGTAATCCTGCAAGATTTGTATATATGGCCACAAAACTTAAAAAGCCTATTGCAATAAAAATAATTCCTTTTATTTCAGTATTATTTATAATCTTTTCTTCTTTTTTATCCTGTTTATCATTATCACTCACTAATATCACCTCACTTTAAAACTTCTACATAACTCTGTATAATTCCTTTTATAAACTGTCTAATTTTTAAAACTTACTCTTGTTTTTATACTTCTTTCTCTAGCTAAGTCAAAAAAAATTTCTAAACTTTTATTATTAAGCTTAACAAGTTATCAACTATTTGGCAACTAATATAATTGATACAATGGAAAATAGGGCTTATTAAACCCTATTTTCATTTGAATTATCTATTAAAGAATTTAGCTTGTTTAAGGCATCACTTATTCCGCCTACTTTATTAATTAAGCCACATTCAACGGCTTCTTTTCCAATAAGAATGGTTCCCATGTCATTTAAAAGAGCATCTGTTCTGTTCATAAAGTTTTCTAATTGTTCTATTTTTATATTTGATGTTCTAATTATAAAATCATTAATTCTTTCTTGCATCTTTTTAAAATAGTTAAAGGTTTGTGCTGCTCCAACTACTAATCCTGTCATTCTAACAGGATGTATTATCATAGTTGCAGATGGAGTGATAAAAGAATATTTAGCAGAGGTTGCTAATGGTACTCCTATAGAATGACCTCCTCCTGTAACTATGGATACTGTAGGTTTTGAAAGTGAATTTATCATCTCTGCAATTGCAAGTCCTGCTTCTACATCGCCTCCAACGGTGTTAAGCACAATTAAAACACCTTTTACATTTTCATTTTGTTCTATTTCTATAATTTGTGGTATTAGATGTTCATATTTTGTTGATTTTGTTTGAGGCTGCAAAACTACATGACCTTCTACTTGACCTATTATTGATAAAACTGCTATTTTCTTATTAACATCTACCATGGATGTATTTCCAAGCTCTTTAATAGATTTCATCTTTTCTTCATTAAGTTTATCTTTATTTTCACATTTATCACACATAAAAATATTTCCTCCTATAAGTTCATTATGTACAGAAGAAATATTTTTATTCAATTTTAAGATAAATTAAATGCTTTATGAAGTGAATTTAATGCATTTTTAAGTTGTTTTGTTTTAACTAAGCACCATATTGTCATATGAGAATCTGCTGTTTGAAGCACTTCAATATTTTTATCATTTAAAGCCTTAAATATTTTTGCCATTACACCAGGAACTCCTCTCATTCCTGCTCCAACAAGGGCTATTGTACTGCATTCTTCTTTAAATGTAAATTTAATATTCATGTCTTTAAATATTTTAAATACATCTTCCTTTGCTGTTTTAGGTATTGTAAAAATCTGCTTTTCAGGGAAAATATTTATTAAATCTAAACTTATTCCTCTTTGTGCAATTACTTGAAGAATATCATTATATTTATCATTTTCTAAATTATCTTTAATATCTACTGAAATTTGTATTCTATCATCACTGCTTGTAATACTAGTTACAAGTCTAAGTTTTTTTCTATCTCCTAAGCTATTAATAAGAGTTCCTTTAGAATCTGTTAATGTATTTTTTATAAGTATTGGAATATTTTTTTCTCTTGCTACCTGAACTGCTCTTGGATGAATAACCTTAGCTCCTTGGTCTGCTAGTTGAAATATTTCATCATAGCTTATTATATCAATAACAGAGGCGTCATTAACCATTCTAGGGTCTGCTGTCATTATACCATCAACATCCGTATAAATTTCTATCTTTTCTGCTAACATTGATGCTCCTAAAAGTGCAGCTGTTGTATCACTTCCACCTCTTCCAAGAGTTGAAAATTCTTCATTTTCAGTTTTGCCTTGAAAGCCACATACAACTGGTATCTTTCCTTTTAAAAGCATTTTTTTTATATTGTCACTTTTAACATCTAATACCTTTGCATCTCCAAAAGAATCATTAGTTATAATTCCGGCTTGACCTCCTGTTAAAGGGATTGCATCTATTCCTTCTTTTTTGAGTTCATTACACATAATTACAGAACTTATCATTTCTCCACAGCACATAAGCATATCTAGAGCCTGCCTATTATTCTGCTTAAAATCAGTATCTACTAATGAAAGAAGAGTATCTGTTGCATAAGGTTCTCCATACCTTCCAAGAGCTGATACAACCACCACAGGCATATACCCTTCTTTAATAGCATTATTTATTTTTTTTACAACCATCTTTCTTCTTTCTTCTGTAGATACAGAAGTTCCACCAAACTTTTGAATAATTATTTTCAATTTATTTCTCTCCTACTCTTAAATCTTAGTCCTTTTTATATCGCCTTCATCTGCATCTAAAATTATAGTTCTTAAACCAATTTTTTTTACACACTCCCATGGTATTTCTAAGAACTCCTTTGCTCCTCCAAAAAGACTAATTTTTCCTCCTAAGTTTATCACTAGAAATCTTATATTTCCTTTATCGTCTATTACCAAATCACTATTTTGCAGGTAATCGTATTTTTCTCCATCATTTATGTTTATAAGTTCAAATTTTTCAATTTCACTTAAAAGTTTCAAATTTTCATTGCTACTCATTATAATGCCTCCTATTTATATCTACATAATTTTTATGCAATCTTGAGGCAATATATTCAAATTAAATATTAAATTTTTCTCCCTTAATTTCCTTATATGCTTTAGAAGAATTAAATACTATATTATTAAGCTTTGAATAATCTACATTATTTCCAACATATGATGTATTTAATACTCCATTTTTAAAGCATTCATCTAAAACAAATCTTATATCTTCTTGAGATATTTTATCTACCTTTTTAATGACCTCTTCTTGTGTTACTATTTTCTTTCTAAACAAAACAGATTTTGCATTAGCAAACATTCTTGAGCTTGTGCTTTCTAAGCCTAATATATATGAAGCCTTTAATTTTTCTTTATTTATATTTAATTTTTCATTTGTAATTCCTTCTTTAGAGAATTTATCAATCTCTTTTAAGATAACATCTAAAGCCTTTTCTCCATAATTTTTTCCAAGTCCTGCATATATATTAAGGCTTCCTGCTTTTTGAAAAACTTGAGGATAACAATATATGCTATAACATAATCCTAACTCTTCTCTTACCTTTTGAAATAATATTGAAGATGCTCCTCCTCCAAAAACATTGCTTAAAAGAGTTAAAGCATAAGAATGCTCATCACCTTGAGGAAGTCCTTTTAAACTTAAGTTTACATGAAGTTGCTCTATATCCTTATTTTTAAAATATGTTCCTGTGTGAGTTTTACATTCTTCATAAACTGGGGTATATTTGCTATCACTGTTCCAATTTGAAAAATACTTTTCTATAAGTTCTTTTAATTGTTTATCATCAAATTTTCCACATACAGAAATTACTGCATTTTGTGGAATATATTTTTCTTTTATAAAATTTAAAATATCTTCTCTTGTTATAGCCTTTACTTTTTCTATTGTACCTAATATAGGGTAAGATAATGGATTATTGCCATAACATGCCTTTGAATTTAAATCATCTAAAACATCCTCTGGGTTATCTTCACACATATTTATTTCTTCTATAACTACGCCTTTTTCTCTTTCAATTTCTTCTGGTGAGAAAACTGAATTTAAAATCATATCAGATAATATCTCAAGAGATAGTTCTAAATGAGTATATAAGTTTTTTACATAATAGCAAGTAGCTTCCTTACTTGTAAATGCATTTATCTGTCCACCTACATTTTCTATATCCTCTACAATATCCTTTGATTTACGTTTTTTTGTTCCTTTAAAAAACATATGCTCAATAAAATGTGATATTCCATTAAGCTCTAAGCTTTCATTTCTAGAACCATTTTGTATCATAATTCCAACAGAAATAGAATTTGATTCTGAAATTTTTTCAGTAACTACTCTAAGACCATTTTTTAATGTATATAAATTATGCATAAATTTTCTGCTACTTAAAATGTAATCAAATATAAACATTTTAAGAATTTTACTGTTTCAACGTATCTGCTTTGGCAATGAATAACTTCAAAGCTACTTACATTTGGTATGATACTTCACAGTCGTAAATTCCCGACTAGCCATCGGTACATATCTATAAAACTTGTTTATGCTATTTTATAGATTTTAGCATCTCTTAAATTAAGACTTGCATTATAATCTCTATCTTCAATATACCCACACTCACATTTATAAATTCTATCTTTTAGTTTTAAATCTTTTTTAATAGAACCACATGAGTGACATAGTTTACTTGAAGGATAAAATCTATCTACAATCCTTAATTCAATTCCTAAAGCATTACACTTATTTGCTAATTTATTTCTAAATTCATAAAATTTTTGATTAGCTACTGCTTTAGATAAATGTCTGTTCTTCATCATTCCTTTTACATTTAAATCCTCAATAGTAATAAACTTTGGTTTTTGGTTTATTATATTTGAAATTGTTTTGTTAACATAATCAGTTCTTATATTGTTTAATTTATGATGAAGTTTTTGTACCTTAACT
>Ga0352979_1024147_pt1 | contig 8994 bp, 8 predicted proteins | sample Cowrumrumenfluid_3_FD_205951 | JGI IMG/M metagenome (GOLD analysis project Ga0352979, IMG submission 205951) | Metatranscriptome of Cow rumen microbial communities from the University of Illinois at Urbana-Champaign, USA - Cow X-2 rumen fluid... | ecosystem: Host-associated > Mammals > Digestive... | reverse complement strand
CATAACTTAAATTTTAAATATTATTTTTTAAATAGTCTTAAAACAAATTTAACTACTTCATTAACCACAATTATCATAAATGCAAGTAATATTACTTTACCCCACATTACAAGAGAAAGGCTTACTGCATTGAAGAATCCTGAGAATAATTCAGTAAATATAAATTGTGCAATTGCAGTTACACTTATTATTAAAAGAGCTGTCTTATTCTTTGTGAAATTCTTAAATATGCTATCTGTTCCAAATTCTCTACAGTTAAATGCATTAAATAAAGCACTGAAAGCAAATAGGGCAAATAACACAGTTTCCATTTCACTAGCACCATCAGCTTGAACTACTGTAGATGCACCTAAAATATTAAATTTCATTTGAATAAGTAATATTGCTGTTACATAAAGTGCATTTAAAACTATTGAAGTAATCATCTTTTTAGTTATTATGCTTGCTTTTCTATCAACAGGCTTTCTATCAAATACAGCATCACGAATAGGTTCAAGTCCTAATGCTAAAGCTGGAGGACCATCCATTATGATATTAACCCATAAAAGTTGAATTGTTGTAAATGGCATTGGAAAATCTAGTATTTGTGAAACAATTGCAACTAAGAAAGCTATAACATTAACTGTAAGTTGGAATTGGATAAATCTTTGGAAGTTTTCATATACTCCTCTTCCCCACTTAATACCATTTATTATTGTAGCAAAGTTATCATCTGTTAAAATGATATCTGCTGCATTTTTAGAAACTTCAGAACCTGTGATTCCCATAGCAATACCAACATCTGCTTTAGTAAGAGCTGGGGCATCATTTATTCCGTCTCCAGTAACTCCGACAACCTCTCCATTAGTTTGAAGAGCATTAACAATTCTCATCTTTGTTTCTGGCTTACTTCTTGCAACAATTGCTATTGTCTTAATTTCTTTTCTTAACTCTTCATCACTTAAAGTATCTATATAAGTTGCTTCAACTGCTCTCATTCCTTCTTTAAGCATTCCAAGCTCTTCTCCAATAGCTCTTGCAGTGTTTATATTATCACCTGTAAGCATTTTTGTTTCTACTCCTGCATTTCTAGCAGTTTCTATAGCCTTAAACACATCAGGTCTTAATGGGTCTTTTATAGCAACAAATCCATTAAATATAAGTCCTTCTTCTTGACTTCCAGTTAATATATTTCCTTCAGAAGTTGCAGCTGCTTCTACTTCTGCTTGAGAAATTGCTCTAAATCCAAATCCTAATATTCTCATAGATTTTGCTTGAAGCTTTTGAATTTCTGAAAGAATTTCTTTCTTTCTTGCTTCAGTAATTTTAATTACTTTTCCATTAGATATTTCATTTACACATTTATCAAGTATTATTTCAGGTGCACCCTTAACTAAAAGAATATCTAAGTCACCGTCTTCTATTACTGTTGCCATATATTTATTCATTGAATTAAATGGTATTTGGTGAACTATCTTTTGTTCTTTTCTTGCTTTTTTATAATCATGTTCCTTTAAGCATAAAAGAAGGGCACATTCTGTTGAGTTACCTAAGTAATTGCATTTATCTCCATCAAAGCTTATATCTGCTGTTGAGTTTAAAAGACAGTTATTTATAAAATACATATCTTCAATTTTATCTAAATCAACAAATTTTCCATTTAGATAAACATTTTCTACAGTCATTCTATTTTGAGTTAAAGTACCTGTTTTATCAGAACATATAACACTTACAGAACCAATAGTTTCACAAGCTTCTTTTTTAGTTACTAATGCATTTATATTAGCCATTTTTTGCATTGTAAGTGCAAGAGTCATATTTATCATAGTTGGAAGTCCTTCAGGAACTGCTGCAACTATTAAGGCAATACAAGTAACAAAAGCAGTTTTAATAGGTCCTATAGATTCTAAAAATGCCTTAACTCCTGAAGAATCAATATTTACTTCTCCTCTTGTTACAATTTTTACAACCATAAATATAAATAGTAATGCAGCTATTATTGAAGAAATCTTAGCTATTACAGCACCTAGCTTACCAAGCTTTATTTGAAGAGGAGTTTCTTCCTCATCCATTTGAAGAGTTTCTGCAATTTTACCCATTTCGGTATTATCACCAATACCAGTAACTAGCATTGTTCCTTTACCATAAGCAATTAAAGTACCTGTAAATCCCATATTGCTTTGTTTTGCTGGAATTGGGTCTTGAATTTGCTTTTGTCCTTTAACATCTATTTCTTCTAAAGGAATAATAGCATTTGCATCTTTTTTAACATCATCAGATTCTCCAGTAAGCATATCTTCTCTTACTTTTAAATCTACAGTTTCAATAAATCTACCATCTGCTGGAACCATATCTCCAGTTTCAAGATAAACTATATCACCAGGGACTAAGTCACTCTTAGAAACATTCATAACTTTACCATTTCTAAGAACTTTAACTTCAATATCTTCGGTCATCTTAGCCAAAGCTTCTGCAGCTTTCTTAGATTTTCCTTCTGTAACAATACCAATAGTAATACCAATTGCTACAGCACACACTATACCAATTGCATCATAATATTCTCCTATAATTGCACTTACTAAAGCTGCAACTAAAAGAATTATCATCATTGGTTCAAGAAGAGCATCTTTTATATCATCTAAAAGACTTCCCTCTTCTTTTGTGGAAAATTCGTTTTTACCAAATTTTTCACTTCTAGTTCTTACTTCTGAATCTGACAACCCTTTTTCAGCATTAACACCTTGCTCTTTTAAGCAGTCATCAATCTTCTCTTTAAAATACTTCATATAATTACTACTCCTTATTTGTAATCTGCTGCAATATCACTTAATCTTACATGATTAGTTCCCTCTCCTAAAGCAGCAAATTTCCATTCTCCATTGTGCTTATATACTTCACCTACAATAAGAGCTGTTTTTCCTGAATAATCATCAGTTAAATTATATCTAATAAGTTCTTTTTTTGAACTATTATCAGCTATTCTTATATAGGCATTTTTAATCATTCCAAAATCCTGTTTTCTTGATTCGCATGCATATATGTTGATTACAAATATTAACTTATTTACATCTTTGTTAATCTTAGATAAATCAATTAATATCTGTTCATCATCGCCATCACCTTCACCAGTTAAATTATCACCAGTATGAATGACACCACCACATTTGCTTTTTAAATTACCAAAATAAATTAGGTCATCTTTATTTTGAAGCTTATCATTTTTAAGCATTAAAACTGATGCATCTAAATCTATATCAGCAGTTTTTTTCTTTCCAAATAAGCCATGCTTAACTTCAACAGGGTCCCAGCCTAAACCAACTAATAAGTTTTTTAAGCCAGCATTATTTTTAGTTAAGTCAATTCTTTGACCCTTTACTAAACTAATACTCATATTTTTCCTCCATTATACCTTTTGTTAATTAAACATTTAATCCAAAGTTTCTGCAAAGAGCAGCAAGACCACCTGCAAAGCCACTTCCTATAGCATTAAATTTCCATTCTCCATTATGTTTATATAATTGTGCAACAACTATTGCAGTTTCAACAGAGAAATCTTCTCCTAAATCATATCTTAGTAACTCTTCATCATTTTCTTGATTTACAACTCTTACATAAGCATTAGAAACTTGTCCAAAGTTTTGTCCTCTTTCATCAGCTTCGTGTATTGTAACTGTAAAGTTAATCTTTGTTATTCTTGCTGGAAGAAGACTTAAATCTATTACAATTTGTTCGTCGTCTCCTTCTCCTTCACCAGTAAGATTATCACCTAAGTGTTCTATAGCTCCTGATTCATGTTTTAGATTGTTATAGAATATAAAGTCTAAATCCTCATGAACTTTATCATCATCACCACAACAAAAAGCTGCAGCATCTAAGTCAAAATCATATCCTCCATCGTATTTATTAGTGTCCCAGCCTAAGCCAACTAATAATTTTTTTAGTGATTTGTTTCCTTTTGTTAGGTCAATTTTTTGACCTTTTTTTAACATAATTCCCATTTTTGCTTCCTCCTAGATTATATTTATTTAAATAATATTTATAATATTACAATTTTATTTTACTACCTACATAAGTTTTGTTCAATAATTTGTAAAATAAAATTATATTCCACATATGTTTTCAAGTATTTCTTCTAAGCCCTTAAGTCCATCATTTTTAGAAATAAATGTTTTGTCATTAACATCTACATTCATAAGAAATGAATTTTTAGGTATATATGCTTTTTTTGAAGCCTTTAAAAGATTTAAATCCATACTTGAATCTCCTAATGCATAAAAATCTTTTTCACCTAAATACTCAGTTAAAAATTTTGCAGCATTTTCTTTTTTTAAGTTTTGTGGTAAAAAGTAAATCTTTCTTCCACTATAATGAGTCTCCCAATTATTTTTTATTAAATAATTTTCAAAATCTATTAAATCTTCTTTATTGAAAATAGAATAATCTACTACTAAATAAAAGAATAAATCATAAACCTCTCTAACTTTTAAAATTCCAGGAATGTCTTGATATTTTAAAAATTCATTTTTTACATTATAAAGAGTTTCATTTTTTTTAAGCTCTTTTCTTAAAATATCCTCCCATTCTTTTAGAGGGACTCCATCTTTTAAAATATATCCACCATTGCATACAATTGCAAAAGGAAAGTTTATATTATACTTTTTAAATTCTATCCTTTCATATTGTTCTATGCTTCTTGTGGTGCAAGGAATAAAGGTTTTAGATTTTAATATCTCTTTTAAAGTATTAATAGCTTTTTCAGTCATAAAGGATATATATTCTCCCTCATATTTTTCAATTGGAACCTCTTTTAAGCCTTCTTTTAAAAATTTTTTTGAATAGATTAATGTTCTATCTAAATCTGAAAAATAAATCATTTTTATACATCCTTCATATTTTTAATTATCCCACAGCATTTATAAGCTGATAGAGGATATTCTTCTACAGGTACATTTTTTTCCTTAGCCAAAACTAATATGTGTTTAAGTGCTTCATCTTCTATGTTTTTAACTAAAATCTTATAAGGAATCCTTCTTAATAAAACCCTTGTGGTTTCACCTATTCCTGGCTTTATAAAGTTAATTTCAGAAACTTTATAATCTCTTTTTATATTTTCTACATCTTTATCTCCTATTTTTGTTATTTCATCTTTTGTCCAATTTTTCATCTCCTCTTCTATTTCAGAAGAAACATTTTTAAATTCATTTGATATTGTATATATATATTCATTAGATAAATCAAATTCCTTTAATTCTTTATAATACTTAGCACCATGAAAATCATCTTTTCCTATAATATCATCTCTTAAAACAGTTCTACTTACAAGACCAGAGATTGTAGAATTTAGGCATGCACTTGGAATTAAAAAGTCCTCTCTTATTCCAAAACAGCCAGAGTATCCAGCACAATCTGCAAGCACTGCTAAAGTATTATCAAGCTTTACATTATATTTTTTATAAAAGTTTTCTAAAGCTTCATCTAAAACTCTTGATATGGTACCTTTTCCAGTCCATCCATCTATAAATTGTAGTTTCATATCAGGATGATTTTTCAAAATATATTTTAAAGCATTTTCATCTATACCCTTATCTCTTATTATTGATATTGTATAGTGAGGTAAATTTAAGTTATATTTATATTTTATATACCTCTTAGCTAAAATTCCTATAGGAGTACCAGCCCTTGCAAGAGAAACTAAAACAACGTCTTCTCCTTTTTGCTTTAAAATCTTTTCACACATTATGCCCACAGATAAGGCTAATTTTTCTTTAAGCTTTTCAAGTTGAGTTTTATAAAGATTTAAATACACATCACTTACTTGATATTCAATTGGAAGCATTTCAGAGTAATGTCTTCCACTTTGAATGGCTTTTTCTCTCTCTAAATTATTTTGTTCTAATATACAATTTGAAATATCCTTTAAAAGAAATATTACATCATCTTTTGAATAAGAACCAAATTCCATCAATTTCCTCCTTAGCATCTTACTATATTTATTTTTTCTATATTTACTGATTTTAATAATTCTATAAAGTCTTCTATCCTTTTGTCGTTAACCCAAGTTTCAAGGAATAAAAAACATTCTTTACAATCATTTATATTAAGATTATACAAGTAATTTATGTTGTCGTTGTAAAAGCTATTTAGCTTATATTTTTTCTTTATAGGATATTTTGAGTCATCAAAAGGAATAATAGGACTTCTTGTAATGGAGTGATAATATATATCTCCTCCCATAAATTTACTTATCATCATTGGAATATACATAAATTCCTCTACTCCTAAGGCTAATATTTTATCATTTTCTCTTATGTTATTTAATTTTTCTGAAGAGGCTTTTAAAATACTTATAAGTTCTTCTTGTGAAGTTCTATCTATTCCAAATCTTCCTGTATACTCAAGGTATTTTTTATTTTCTAAATGTCTTTCTAAATTTAAATCTAAATAATTAACCTTAGCTTCTTTATTAGAATTTATCTCTTCTATTTTATCTATTAAAGGTTTAGTTTCATCAAAACTAAAATCAAAGGAGCCATTAAAAAGATAAACAAATTCAATTTTACAATTTAAACTTTCTGCACTTTTATTAATTTCCTCTTCTCTTTTTTCATCTATCCAATTTAATATAGATGCTATTACATATTTTTTTGCTTTATACTTTTTTTGAAGCTCTTTAATCATATTTATACAAGTTTTAGCAGTAGTTATTTCATCATCTACTAAAATAAATGTATCTATATCTTTAAGAGTAGCTATTTTGTCTATATATAAAATTTGTTCTGTAGCATGAGAATGTTCTTCTAAAAAGTCTATTCTATTTAAATTTAAGTTTTCTCGAGTTGTATGAATAAAAAGCTTAGAGGATTCTAAATAATTAAAAAAGCTATGAGAAAGAGCTGTGGCAGTTTCAGCAAAACCTATTACAAGCTCTCTTTCCTCTTTATAATTTTCATACTTTTTCTTATAAGCCTTAGCTAAAAGATATCCTAAATTATCAACCTTTTCAGGGTTAACAGGAATATGCTTTCCTAAATTTTTTGATATAAATAAAAATCTTCTTTTTTTGTTATTTCTTAAAGCTAAATCTAAATAATCCTCTATATTTAAATTTAAAGGATTGTCTTTTATATTAATATCACAGTTAAAATCTAAACAATTCATTAAAACTTATCCCCTTATTAAAAACTCCATAAATATCTGATAAAATCATAATTTTTCTTGCCCACTTTGTATGAGGATTTACTTCATTCATTCTTTCACAATTAATGCTTCCACTTATTGAGTATTTACTTCCAATACCATCTAATATGCTTTTTGCATCCATATAGTCCTCATAGCTTATAACATTCATAGCTTGAACAACATTCATTTGAAGAGGATGAATTACAGTTTTACCAATAAATCCATTAAGCTTATCTATTTTAACCTCTTTTATATAGGTATCAAGAATTTCTTTATTATTCATATCATAAACTTCAGAAACACCCCCACTTATAGGAATATCTATTTCATCATTTTTTAATATGCTCATTAAATCAAAGGTTAAATTTTTAAAAACTATATTATCATAAATAGTAAGACTTTTATCTCTTCTTATACCATAGCTACCTAAAATATCTGTAACTCCAACTCTAATATTTAATATTTTGTCACTATGTTCTAAAACTGCTCTTTTTAAATCCTTAAGATATTTATCCTTTAAGGTATAATCTATAAATTCTATACTTTCTATTATTGGCATAATATAAAGCTTTGAACAGTTTATTTTCTCTAAGGCTTCAATAAATGAATCTATTTTAGCACCATCTGCCTTAGGTATAACTATTCCAGTAATAATATCTTTATTTTTCTCTAAAATATCTTTAAATTTAAACATTTGCTCTAAGTTACGAGGTCTTATAAAAATTAATGGAACATCTTTTTTATTGCTTAGTTGTATTTCATTTAAAACCTCAGCTAAGTTTTTTATGCTTTCTCCTTCTCCATTTATCCCTATTGCATCCTCTAGACATATGGTAAATGAAGTTAAACCTTTAATTTTACCATTTAAACATTTATATATCATATCTTTTCTTATTGCTGGAACATATATATGCCCACCTAAAGCATATTGTAATATTTTTTTATCTTCATTTTTATTAAATTCTTTAGGCGCCTTATGAAAAAGTCTTTTTTCTTCTTTTTCTCCTAAATAATCAAAATATCTCACAAATAATCCCCTTCTATAAATATAATTTTAAAAAAATAAGGCATAAAGTTTCTATGCCTTACTTTTTAATTAAGTATTAACTTAAACTTGTAAGCCAAAGTTTTGGCATAAAGCTGCAAGTCCGCCTTGGAATCCATTACCTATAGCATTAAATTTCCATTCTCCATTATGTCTATAAAGTTCTGCAACAACTATTGCTGTTTCTATAGAGAAGTCTTCTCCTAAGTCATATCTTATTAATTCTTCTCCAGTTTCTTCATTCATAACTCTTACATAAGCATTAGAAACTTGTCCAAAGTTTTGTCCTCTTGCTTCTGCTTCGTGTATAGTAACAGTAAAATCAATTTTTTCAATTGTATCAGGTACTGCATCTAATTCAATAATTAATTGTTCATCATCACCATCACCATCACCTGTTAAGTTATCACCTAAATGCTTTATTCCTCCTGATGGATGTACTAGATTGTTATAGAAAACAAAATCTGCTTCACTTTTTACTTTTCCATCTCCTGCACAACAAAAAGCTGCACTGTCTAAGTCAAAGTCTGCTCTTCCATCATATTTGTTTACATCCCATCCAAGTCCAATAAGAACTTTTTTAAGTCCTTTATTTCCTTTTGTTAAATCTACTTTTTGTCCTTTTTGTAAAACTATTGCCATAATAAAATCCCTTCCTTATTTTGTATTAATTAAATTACTTAATTTTACAATTAATTATATCATAAATGTATAAGTTTTCAAGAAGTTGTTTGAAAATTAAGTAAAATTTAAGCTTTATAAAAAGCAAAAGCTTTATTAAACCCTTATAA
>Ga0352979_1025667_pt1 | contig 9038 bp, 2 predicted proteins | sample Cowrumrumenfluid_3_FD_205951 | JGI IMG/M metagenome (GOLD analysis project Ga0352979, IMG submission 205951) | Metatranscriptome of Cow rumen microbial communities from the University of Illinois at Urbana-Champaign, USA - Cow X-2 rumen fluid... | ecosystem: Host-associated > Mammals > Digestive... | reverse complement strand
CAACAAATCATTTGTAAAAATTTATTTATAATAAATTAATAAAAATGACAAACCCACAAATCCATTTTTTATTGAATTTATTTTTTCTTATATTTACTAAAAGGGTCCCTTCTATAACTTTTGAATCCTTTATTTTTATCTTTATCTTCAATAGTTTCTTTACTTTCTCCTACTTCTTTTTTAAATCTTTCGCTTTTACTAATTTTCTTTTTGTTAATAATTTTGGATTTACCCAAATCCTCACTACCATTCGCAAAACTATATTTTTTTTCAACATTGGCGTAATATTTTTTACTCATTTCTTCTCCAATTTGCGGATTTTCCCCAGTGAACATACCCACATTATTTCCAAACATTTCAAATTCTTTAATGACCGAGGGATTGACGCTATCTTCCCCGAAAAATTCATCTGCCATTTGTAAATAAGAAGCATGCAAATTTTTGTACATCAACTCCAATTTTTTTCTTGCCATTTTTTTCGCAAATGTTGCAAAACGCCATTTTCTTATTAATTCTCTATGATATCTTTGCTCTGATATTTTTTTGTGCATAGCTGTGACTTTTATGACATAGTATAAATTATATAATTTCGCCGGCTCTTCTAAACTTATGGCTAAATCTTGAATGTATTTTTTTCTGAAAAGTTTTAATAATTTAATTTGATTTATAGGTCTAGATTCCCAATATAAAGCATCGCGGTGAATTATATTTGTAACTTCTTTTTTAGGAGGGAATATAGTTTTATTGGAATAATTTTTTAATAACTGGGTGAATTTAACACGCTTATATTGTTCTCTTATTTTTTCTAGAGTATCTTCTTTTCTTTTTTTTATTCTATTCTCCAAATATTTAACAAAATTGGGAAGACATTTTTTCATTGGTGCATTTGGGTCTTCAATTATATCTTTTGATTTATTTGATTTTATTTTTAAATTAAAATTAATTTTGGTAATTTTTGCCTTATTTGTTGATTTTAATTGATTTCCATAATTAAATTGAGCTTTTTTGCGACGATTTTCATAAATTTTTTTCAAGAAGTCTTTGGCTAATTTCGGCTTTGTTTTTTGAGTTAAATGATTATTTAGTATATTGAAAGTATTATTTAATTTATGATAAGCATATAATTTATATAAATTATTCAACATTTGAAGTTTGTGTTGATCATATAAATCATTCTTTGCTTGATTTATTCCATTTTTTAATTTCTCATATTTACTTTTATTCACTTTGATATTTTTTAATTTTGACATGAATAATTTAGCTCTTATTTTGGGTATATCACTAAATAATTTTTTCATCAAGCAAGCCGCATTTATCATTTTTATTTTATCAATTAAATTTCTTTTTTCGATAGTTTCCAAAGCTTTTTTAAATTTATTTTGCCTTTCTCTTAATTTTTCAGCGTTTAATTTCCACCTTCCTAAATATTTCAAAATCGTATCATGGCCATTTTTATCATTTCTTTCTGGTAACATTTTTTAACATGACTACTCTCTGATTTTTTTTAATGCGGTCTTTAAATATTTGAATAACAGATACTCTGGCCTTATGAATGAAAGGATCTTTCATTCTATCCAATAAAATATATTGCTTTATTTTATATATTAAATTTGATAAGTCATCTTTTTTATTACGTAAAGAATATTTTTTGGCTAAATTTATCCATTTTTTTCTAGCTTCGCTTATTCTGAATTTGTCTCTGAAATATTTGGCTAATTTTATTCTCTGGATTATTTCAGTCTTTTTCAAAGCTTGATTATGCATTCGTGTGAAATATTTGTATTTTATATTTGAATTTTTCTCGGATAATTTAAGCAATAAATGCTTTAAAATATTTTTTTTGTTTTCTTGCTTTTTTTTGTATAAATATATTCTAAGATTTTTTTGAATCATTTCTGCTCCATGTTTATTCGCTATTTTTTGTGCCTTTTGGTTCCATTTTAATAATATTTTTTGTAAAATTCTTTTTCTTAAGGTATTTTGGATATTTACTGCACTTTTTAATTTATTATTAAAAGCACGATTTCTTATATTATTGAAAACATTTTTTAAAATTTGTAATCTCTTTTCTTTTAAGGATGTATTGAATTTAATGAATATTTGTTCGTCTCTTTTATTCTTTAATTTATCCAAGGCATATTTTGCACCGTATTTAATTGACATTATTTTATTTACGAAATTATTTAATCTTATTTTATGAGAAAGTTCTTTTTGTTTTTGGATTTTGTCTAAAATATTACCACAGAACATTTGAATTATTATCGCGTTTCGATTTAGAGTTAAATTCCTGACATTGTTTAACCAACGCTTAAATGAAGAATATATTTTATTTCCATTAATTTTATTTTTTTTTAAAATATTCTTTTTCAAAACTTCTTTTATGAATAATTTATTTTTTGCGAATTTTTTCGCCTTATATAATCTAAAAGCATTTTGTAATATAGTTGCTGAATCATTTTCTTTTGTTGTAAGTATATCATTTTTTTCTTGCCATTTTTGTAAATATTTTTTTAATAATAATTCCTTGGTTTTATCATCTTTATTATTAAAAACATTTTTTAATTTTTCATTTTGATTATTTTTTAAACTTATTTGTTTCAAGTTATTACTAAATCGTTGAAGACTTGGACGTTCCAAAGCTTTTTTAATTTTATTAAATTTAGCCATAGTTAATATTAATTTTTTTATTTTTTTAGTTCCATTTTCATAAAAATATTTTTTAAAACGTTGATTTCTTATCTTTGCTAATTTAGGTCTCATAAATCTTTGAATTCTTATGGTGCTATCGTTATAATTAATTAATTTAGTTTTATGATACCATTTTCTTAATTTTGCTCTCATTTGGTTATTATCAGCTTTTGAATGCTTAGCAACGTATTTATTTAATATTATATTTATTTTTTTTAATCTGTTTTTTTCTTTGTTTGCTTTTAATATTCTGAAGGCGTTTTGAATTTTATTTGCACAATTATTGGTATAAGTATTATATTGTCGCCATTTATCGAAATATCTTTTTAAAGCACTTTTATCATCGGTGTATGATTTTTTTTGTAAAATGATATTTAATAAATTTTTCCTATTAGTATTAAGTATTTTATTATTTCCAGCGTCTTTTATTTTAGATAATAAATTTTTTAATTGATTAAATCTGAATAATTTAAGTAATTTATTTTTTGCTAAAGTTTCTTGAGTATGTTTTCTTGTTATGTATGTTCTAAATTGATTTTGGATTAAATTCGCACTTTCATTTGCTTGCGCTAATATCGTTTTTTTATGCCAAATGCTGAAAGGTAATTGTAATTTATATAAGTTATTTTTTTGCTTCTTTTGTACAATTTTTTTCAATAGTTTTTCTCTCTTTATTTTATTATTCTTTAATTTTTTCTTATATTGCATTCTCAAAAATAATTGAATTTCTTTAGTTTTCTTGACGGATTGGTCATAAGTATTTTTTTTCCATTTATTCAAATATTTTGGCAAATAATAACTTTTAATTTTATCATGGACTTTTGGCTGAATATTTTTTAAAGTATTTATTTTTCCTACAAATTTCAGGTTGTTGATGAATTTATCAAAAGGATTTTTATATAATATATCTTGGAGAGCTTTATATACTACTTCGCCTTTACCTCCAATGATACGAGAAGAACGTTCCATTACTTTTGCTAATTGATGTTTGGTGTCTTTGATAAATAAATTTCTTAATTTATTTTGGGCGAGTTTTAATTTATGGAAAAGCATTTTGGTTCTTATATATCTTTGAATAGTTTTTGCGTTTTGTTTGTTTTTTAACATTATTGCTTTGTTCAACCATTCTCTAAGATTAGAACGTAAAATTTGTTTATTTTTAATTTCATACTTTTTGTGAATATTAATTAAGTTTTCATTTCTTTGTTCCAAATTTTCTAATTTTTGTCTTGATTTGAAATTTCTGAATAAATTTTGCAATTTCATAGCCGCTTCATTTTGTTGTATTTTAGGAATTATATTTCGCCATTTTTGTAAAGTATTACGAATTAATTCTTGATTAATATTTTCTTGGGTATTTATTGAATGTTTTAAAACTTTATTCATTAAATTTTGTTTCGCTTTTTCTTTGATATTTAATAAACACTGTTTTTTAATATATGTACTAAGTTCATTTGCTCCTTTGGATATTAATTTTCTTTTGTCGAAATATTTTCTTAATTTAACCTTTATAAATTTTTGGATGATTCTGGCATTTTGATTATTCTTAATTTTTTGCACATTTCGATTAAATCTTCTTAAAGTCATTTTTTTGATATAATTTACATCTTTATTCTTTTTGTCAATTAATTTCCTTAATTTTAAAGTTAATTTCATTTTATTCAAATTACTTTTTGCTAACAGTATTCCTTTAGTGAATTCATTAATTTTTTTGGCTTGTTCATTTTTTAATTTGTTATAATTAATCATACTTTCTAAAATAATTTTAGCGGGATTGGTGATTAAACCATCATGTATTTTATCCGAATATAAATAGTCATCTAATAAATTACTCATTTTATTTTTCATTTTTTGAGTATCTCCTAATTTACTTTTCCATATATCAATACATTCTTTCATCCTATATTTATCCAAATTGGGATTTATTACTTCCACAATTTTTTCTAATAAATATTTCTTCCTATTTTTTCTTGCCAAATTATAAATCCCATCAAAAATTTGTCTTTCATCTCTTTTTTTTAAACCTCTTTTAAATATTTTGCATCCTTTTTTTATTTGTTTAATCCTATCCAAATAATTCACAGGAGCTAAAGCCGCTCGCCATTTAAGCAATGCTGCTCTTAATTTAGCTTGGTTATTCATTTTAGCTTTCACAATTTGAGAAGATTTAATTTGTTTAACTAATAAACTTTTTAAATACTGTTCTCTTATTAGTTGAATCTTTTTTTTCCAGCGACTCATTGCATAATTTAAATTCATCTTGTCATTATTTCTTAAAGTATTTCCTATCATAATTCTTGCTTTTTCCATATCTTTGTCTCTAAATTGCATTAATTTAACTTGATTAACCCAACGATGAAAGGCTTTTGCTCTTGGTTCTTCTTCGTTGTGCTTTATTATACGTCTAAGTCTTGTTTTTATTTTCTTCATTCGGTTAGGATCTATTGATATTGCCCCTTTGTACATTTTAGTAAAGGCATTTCTTAATAAAATTTTAGCATAACGATTTGTTGCTTTAACTAAATTATTCGCACCTTTTAATTTTGATATTTGATCCACTTTTCTTGAATAAGCTTCTACTACTTTATCATAGAAAGGTTTTCTGTATAAATTTGTTAATATATTAATCCCTTTGGAAAAGTTTACATCGAGACCTTTTCGACGATATAGTTTCCATCGTGTAAAATATTTAGCTAAGGTTTTTATTCTTAAATTATTTTCTAAATTATTTTTTGTTTTATATATTAAATTTGTCTTTAAATCTTTTATGTTTTTATCTCCAATTTTTTTACGCCAACGACCGAATAGGTTTCTCAACTTTCCATTTAATAATCTTTTTTCTTGGTTTTGTATACTTTTAAATATTTTTGTCAAAGGTCTTTGGAAATTTCTATGAATTGAAATTAATTCAAATGGTTCTTGACATAATTGTTTTTTGCTGTATTTTGATAATAGATTAAATCCACGAGTTATTTTAGGATAATATTCTTCAGGTTTGCGACACATATTTTTCCATCTAAAAAATGCTTTCATTAAGTCATCTCTTTTTGTTCTATCACTTATTTTTTTTGTCCCCAAATTAACAAATTTGGCTTTCATTGAGCTTATTGTTTCTATTGCCTTTTCTTTTTCACTTATTCTTCTCCATCGTTGGAGACATTCTCGCAATGTTGTTCTTGGCTTTTCTAATTTTTGAGTTAATTTATCTAAAATAATCGGACGATAATCTTTTCCCATTTTTCTATAAAGTCTTATAATTAAATCCCTTTCTCTTCTATGTTTTAAATTTGCTAAAATTTGTCCTCCATCCAATACCTTTTTTAATTTTTGAACATTGTCATAATGTTTTTTATCACTTGTGAATAGCCTCCATCTCGTTAAATATTTGGCCATATTTAATTTATTAGTATGATTCTCTCTTGAAATAAATAGGTATTTTAATAACTGATTTTGCAATTCAGTAATTTCGGAATTTTTCGTTTGACTTCGCCATTTATAAAAATAGTGACGTAATAATCTTCTCGATTTAGTTTTATATGCTTTCAATATTTTTTTAGTGGATTTGACTATGGCTCTTTTTGCTCGTGTTGTTTCTAATTTATCCAAAAAGTCGTATTTATCTGAACGAATGTTACTTTTATATATTTTTGTTAATACATCTGATAAATTACGAACTTTGCTCATTTCATAATTGATATCAATTTTTGGTCTTTGTCGCCATTGAGTGAATCTTTTGTATAAAATTCTTTTTTCAATGTTTTTGATTAAATTAGATAATAAAGTACTATAAATATTATTTCTTTCATTTTTATTATCGATCTTAATAGTGTTTTCTTTCCATTTATTTAAATAAGTTCTTAATTTATCTCTGATTTTTCTTCTTTTTATAACGAATAATGAAGCCATTTTATTATGAGTATCTTTTTCGTTAATTTTTTCCTTAAAAGCATCTAAAGGAAGTTTGAAAGCATTTTTTAAAGTAAATTTCTGTAATAAATTTGCTCCTTGTTGAATATCAAGAACTCTTTTTCCACTTGGAACATGTCTTCTCCATTTATCTAAATAATATTTTAATTTAATTCTATCCAATCTTGAACTTACATGAATTACATTGTTTGTAAAAATTTTTGCCTTAAATTCCGTTTTTTTGGATTTTTGCACAAATTTTTTCCATTGATTTAATATTTGGGTTTTTTCGATACGAATATTTTTGGTTTTTCTTGTTTTTACAAGTTTTTTTAATAATTTTTTTCTTAAAATATCTTGTAAATATTTTTTCATAGGTTCTTTAACTTGTTTCATTGATACTTTTTTCGAATGGGATTGTATACCATTTAACATTTGATAAGCTCCTAAAAATTTTTGTCTCTTTTCTTCTGCTCTTTTTGTTTTGCCGATATATTTGGATAAATTAGCTTTTAAATTCCAACGATCAAAATATTTTTTTAAAATTATTCTTTTTTGTTCTTCAGTTGCTTTTTTTACGACTAAGGTTTTACTTTTTAAAATACGATTTCTTAAAAAGTTGGATATGATATGCCATTTATGGAAATAAGGCTTAATCCTGAGTAAAGTATATTTCTTATCATTTTTTTCTAATAAATTTTTAAGTGTATTTTTAGCTAATTTAGTTCTTGAAAATAATTCATCCCAAACTAAAGGTCTCGCATGACTAACTAAAGTTCTTTCCATAATATCAAAAAATCTTTGATGTAAATAACTTAAATAAATAATATCATAAACATATTTTCGTGTGAATTTTCCTCTCCAAAAGCTTTGTATTTTAACTATTTGATTTAAAATATTTTTATATTTAGCTTTTTGATCTCGCCACCAAGCTTGAACTATTTTAGCAGCTTTTTCTTTATATTTTGGGTTTATCATATTTTGTCCTCTGTTTTTAGCTTTGAAATTCCTAATTTTAAATTTATTCTTTTTTTTTGGCGTTTTCCTGGGCCAAATCTACAACACCTCCTTTTTCCCAACGTTGATTTCTAAAAATGGTTTTCTCATCATCTTTATAATTTCCATTTTTACCATAATTTTTTGCCGATAACATTGCCAAAGATACGAATAAAAATTTATTATATTTTCTTCTAAAAGTATTTTTCTTATTACCTATGGTTGTATTATTCAACGTATTTTTATCGAATGACCTTCCTCCTTCTCCTATTGATCTTGTAAGAGTACTTATTTCATAAACGTTTTGACTTTTTTTCTTGGAAAGGAGAATATTACTTAATTTGTTCATTTTTTGGAGAACTTTATATCTATCAGTGAATAAATCTTCTTTAACTGAAGGAAGACTACTAACAACAGTTTGCTTATTACTTATTAATCTTCCTTCATTATCTTTTTTTGGATCATAACTTTTAACGTATAATTTGACTAATCTTTTTACTTCTTCTTCGGTTATATTTTCTTTTAATTTACTCTCTTGCATTTTTGCAAGTTGTTCTATTTTTTCAACTTCATTTTGAATAGGTTTAGTTCCCTCAACCATGCCGTCATCGTTCCTTATTTGAACACTCTGTCTTTTTTCTAACTGCGTTCTCAAATCTTTTATTTGAACATTATTATTTGCATTATTCTCATTTTTATCCGAATTCGATTCTGAATCTCCTTCGATATTTGCTCTTGGACTCATTTTGCCTAAAATGCCGAAATCTCTCACTGGGAATTCCCTGTTGTTATTATTTTCATATTCTTCACTTGGATTAATAAAACTTGTTTGATGTAAAGGTTGATCTAAGAATATATTACCAGCTTCGTTGCTTATCATATTATAAGTTTTTTCTATTATTGGATTTTCGTTTTCTTTTTCTTTTTCTTTGTCTCTTTCTCTAGTTCGAGGACTTCGCATTTTATTTATACTTTTTATACTTTTGATATTATATTCAGCTTCTTTAGCACTTTCTCCTATATTTATTGTTTTAGGACTACGACTTAATCTTTCTCGACGGTTGTCGAAATTGGGAATTTGTTGGTTATAATTATATTTTGAATAATTAGCTTGAGAAGTCATATCCATACGTTCATTGGTATTTGTATTTAAATTTGAATTTTCTTTATTTCCTGAATTTTTTAACGGTGAACGATTGCTAAAATTTGGACTTCGATCAGTTTTTATATTTTGGTTATGGGGATTTGGGGTTACCCCTTGTTCTGGTTCTATATAGGGTAATTCTCCATATGAATCATTTTGTTCTTGACGAATTGAAGATTGTTTTGCATAACGATTAGAACTTGATACTTTAGGAGATCTATTCATACCTATATTACTGCCATAGGTTTTTATTTCGTACTCTGGCATGTTCGTGTTCTTTTTGGGCTGATTGCCTCTCCTTAAT
>Ga0352979_1031427_pt1 | contig 9114 bp, 6 predicted proteins | sample Cowrumrumenfluid_3_FD_205951 | JGI IMG/M metagenome (GOLD analysis project Ga0352979, IMG submission 205951) | Metatranscriptome of Cow rumen microbial communities from the University of Illinois at Urbana-Champaign, USA - Cow X-2 rumen fluid... | ecosystem: Host-associated > Mammals > Digestive... | reverse complement strand
TTCCAATTATAAAAGTTAAATAATAAAATACTACAACCCCTGAAAATAAAATTGAATCGAATCTGTCTAAAATACCACCATGTCCTGGTATTATATTTCCATAATCCTTAATGTCTACATATCTCTTTACTGTTGAAGCTACTAAATCTCCATACTGGCTAAAAACTCCACATAATGCTCCTATAATAAAGAAATGATAAAGAGAAATTGAATCTATATAATGATTTGTAACTATTCCTAAAATACCACAAAAAATAGTTGCTCCTAAAAGACCTCCTATAGACCCTTCAACAGTTTTTTTAGGACTTACTCTTGGACATAATTTATGCTTTCCTAAAAATCTTCCTGCATAATATGCTGCAGTATCTGTCATCCATGAGCCTATAAATATAAGCCATACATAAAAATTGCCTCCATTTTTTTCACTTACTAAATATATAAAGCTAAATAGTACTCCTACATATATAAATCCTAATAAAGTAAGAGAACAATCAATAAATGTATATTTTTCTGTCATTATAGGAACTATTAATAATATACAGGTTGCTAATATAATAAGAAACATTAAACTTTTAAAATCATTGCCCATAGCATAATAAAATAATAATAAAATGTATCCAGCTAAATGAACTGGTTTAAAACCTTTATTTGTTAAAGCTCTGTAAAATTCATGCATTCCTATCACTGACAAAGCTATAGTAAATATTTTTAAATAAATTCCACCTAAAAATACAAATATAATAAAAGGGGCAATCATAAGGGCACCTAAATACCTATTGTTAGATTTCATTTCTTCACCTCAATTTATTTAATTCCACCAAAACGTCTATCTCTATTTTGGAAGTCAAATATTGCTCTTCTTAAGTCTTGTTCAGTAAAGTCTGGCCAATTTATATCCGAATACCAAAATTCAGAATATGCACATTGCCATAAAAGGAAATTGCTAAGTCTTTGTTCCCCTGAAGGTCTTATTATCATATCTGGGTCTGGCATTCCTACTGTATATAAATAATTTTCTATAGATTTTTCATCTATTTCTTCTGCTGATATTTTTCCCTCTGCTACATCTTTTGATAGAAGTTTTACAGCTCTTACTATTTCATCTCTACCACCATAATTTAATGCTAAATTCATAACTATTCCAGTATTATTTTTTGTTTTTTCCTTAGCTTTTTTTATTTCCTCTATACATTCTTTTGGCAATTTAGAGATATCACCAATAGTATTAACAACAACTCCATTTTCATGAAGTTCATTAAGCTCTAATCTAAAATATTGAACTAAAAGCTTCATTAAAGCTCCTACTTCTTCTTTTGGTCTTTTCCAATTTTCAGTTGAGAAAGCATATAATGTTATGTATTTAACTCCAAGTCTTTGTGCTTCTTTAAGAATTCTTCTTATAGTTTCAACTCCTGCTTTATGCCCTACTGTTCTAGGATATCCTTTAGCCTTTGCCCATCTTCCATTTCCATCCATAATAATTCCAATATGTTCAGGAATTTTCTCCATATCCAATTTAAAATCATCATCTTTTGTATTTTCTGAATTGTTTTTCTTACTATTAAATATATCTAACAAAGTTTTTGTCCTCCAAATACATAATTCTTATTTAAGTTAAGATAAAACAAATTATAGCATAAAAACCTGCTAAAAGAGCAGGTTTTTATTATTTATCTTATATAGACATTATCTCTTTTTCTTTAGCTGCAATCTTTGCATCTATTTCTTTTATATATATATCTGTTACCTTTTGAACATCTTCTTCGCCTTTTTTAATTTGGTCTTCAGAGATATCAGCATCCTTTTTTAATGCTTTAATCTTTTCATTAGCATCTCTTCTAACTGCTCTTACTGCAACTTTAGATTCTTCTCCATATTTCTTTACAGTTTTAACAAGATTCTTTCTTGTTTCTTCAGTTAGTTCTGGTATTATAAGTCTAATTACTGAACCATCATTTGAAGGATTTAATCCTAAATCAGATTTTAATATAGCCTTTTCAATATCTTTAAGTAAAGGCTTTTCCCAAGGTGTTATCATAAGTACTCTTGGTTCTGGAGCACTTACATTTGCAACTTGATTTAATGGACACATGCTTCCATAATACTCAACTTGTATTTTATCAAGCATTGTTGGATTTGCTCTTCCTGCCTTTAATGTTTGTAAATCAGAAGCTAAGACAGAAACTGTCTTTTTCATCTTTTCTTCAGAATGTTTTATAATATCTTTAATCATAAAATTCTCCTTCCTACTTTGAAACTAAAGTACCTATATTTTCTCCATTTACTGCTTTTCTTATATTTCCTGGTTCATCAAGACCAAATACTAATATAGGAATGTTATTATCCATACATAAAGTTGTAGCAGTAGAATCCATTACTTGTAGACCTTGGTCTAATATTTCTAAATATGTTAATTTATCATATTTTTTAGCATCATCATATTTATGAGGGTCTTTATCATAAACTCCATCAACTTTTTTAGCTAAAAGAATTACTTCTGCCTCTATTTCAGCAGCTCTTAATGCTGCTGTTGTATCAGTTGAGAAATATGGATTTCCTGTACCTGCAGAGAAAATTACAACTCTGCCTTTTTCAAGGTGTCTTACAGCTCTTCTTCTTATATAAGGTTCTGCAACAGCTTTCATTTCTATAGCAGTTTGAACTCTTGTATCAACTCCTATTTGTTCTAAAGAGTCTTGAAGAGCTAATCCATTTATACATGTAGCTAACATTCCCATATAGTCTGCAGTAGTTCTATCCATACCTTCGCCACTTCTGCCTCTCCATATGTTTCCGCCACCTACAACAGCACCTACTTGTATACCCATATCTACTAATTCTTTTATTTCTAATGCAATTCTTTTTGCTACATTGAAGTCTAACCCAAATCCTGATTCTCCAGCTAAGGCTTCTCCAGATAATTTAAGAAGAACTCTTTTATATTTACATTCAGTCATTTAATTCCCTCCACTACTTTGTACTTTTCATATTTTAAAAAAAGAGAACACTTTGTGTTCTCTTCAATTTTTATTTACCCATTTGCTTAGCAACTTCTGTTGCGAAGTCTTCTACAACTTTTTCGATTCCTTCGCCTCTTTCAAATCTTACAAAGCTCTTTATTGTTATCTCAGAACCAACTTCTTTTGACTTTTCAGCAACTAACTTGCTTACACTCTTATCGCCATCTTTAACCCATGGTTGATCTAAAAGACATACTTCTTTGTAGTATTTCTTTATTCTTCCTTCAACCATCTTTTCAACTATCTTTTCTGGCTTACCTTCATTTAAAGCTTGAACTCTGTATATTTCTTTTTCTTTTTCTATTGATTGTTGGTCAACATCAGCTTCACTTAAGAATAAAGGATTTGCTGCTGCAACTTGCATACATAATTCCTTAGCAACTTCTGCTACAACTGGTGATTCAGTTTCACAAACAGCTTCAACTATAACACCAATTCTTCCGCCACCATGAATATATCCTTGAATTGCTCCGCTTTCTACTGAGAACTTCTTGAATCTTCTAACTGTCATGTTTTCTCCAAGAGTTGCTATTAAATTAGTTAAAGTTTCTTGAACTGTCTTTTCTCCATCAAACTTTTCTGCTAATAATTCTTCAACTGTTGTAGCTGAGGAAGTAATTACAAACTTAGCTAAGTTTTCAGCGAATTGAGCAAATTGTTCATTTAAAGCAACGAAGTCTGTTTCACAGTTAACTTCTACTATTGAAGCTTGCTTTCCATCTTCAGTAACATAAGTCTTAACAAGACCTTCAGCAGCTACTCTTCCAGCCTTCTTAGCTGCACTTGCTAATCCTTTTTCTCTTAAATATTCTACAGCCTTTTCTATATCACCATCAGTTTTAGTAAGAGCTTTTTTACATTCCATCATTCCTGCTCCAGTCATTTCTCTTAGCTCTTTAACTACTTTTGCACTTATCATTATTAAATTCCTCCTTGATTTTAAAAAGTAATCCTTCCCATTTAGGATAAAAGGTAAATGAGTGCAATTCTCACCTACCTTACTTATTCATCATTCTATTCTTCTTCAGCTAATTGTTCGCCTTGTCTTCCTTCGATTATTGCATCAGCCATTTTAGCAGTTATTAATTTAACAGCTCTTATAGCATCATCATTTCCTGGAATTACATAATCTACTTCTTCAGGATCACAGTTTGTATCTACTATTGCAACAACTGGAATTCCTAATATCTTAGCTTCAGAAATAGCATTCTTTTCTTTTCTTGGATCTACAACGAACATTGCTCCAATATTTGTTGCATCTAAGTTCTTAATTCCACCAAGGTTCTTTTCTAACTTTTCCATTTCTCCCATAAGTTTTGCAACTTCTTTCTTAGGTAAAACTTCAAAAGTTCCATCTTCTTCCATTTTCTTGATTTCTTCTAATCTCTTAATTCTAGTCTTTATTGTTTCGAAGTTAGTTAACATTCCACCTAACCATCTGTTGTTAACAAAGTGCATGTTAGATCTTATTGCTTCTTCTTCTATAGCTTCTTGAGCTTGCTTCTTAGTTCCTACAAATAAGATATCTTTTCCTTCTTCAGAAACTTTCTTTATGAAGTCATAAGCTTCTTCTGCTTTCTTTACAGTCTTTTGTAAATCTATTATGTAGATTCCATTTCTTTCTGTAAAGATATATGGAGCCATTTTAGGATTCCATCTTCTTGTTTGGTGACCAAAGTGTACACCTGCTTCTAATAATTGTTTCATTGATATTACTGACATTTTCTTACCTCCTGGTTTTTACCTCCACCATCTTCATTTGCCATAGGAACTATAAATGGTATAGCACCACCTAGGACTATTGGATAGTGTGTGTATTTAATTTCCTTAGATAGTATATCATAAGCTTTTAATCCTAGCAATAAATTTTTATTTATTTTCTAAAAATAAATTATAATAGAAAAGTGTTAATTATAGCTTTGTTTTTCTACTTTGATAGAAATAACAATACAAAGTAATAATTAACACTTTCTAAATAAGAAAAAGAAAATTTAAAAACTTATTTTTCCTATTAAGTTTTATTATTAAACTTAGAAAATAATTTATAATTTTCTAAAAAGGAATATACTCTCTTATCTTATTTTCTTAAGTTCATCTAAAAGTTTATCATTTAAAATTTTAATATGAGTTCCTTTCATCCCTAATGACCTTGATTCTATAACCCCAGCACTTTCAAACTTTCTAAGTGCATTAACTATAACACTTCTTGTTATTCCTACTTTATCGGCAATTTTTGATGCAACTAAAAGACCTTCATTTCCATCTAGTTCATTAAATATATGCTCAACTGCTTCTAATTCAGAATAGGAAAGAGTTCCTATTGCCAACTGAACTACAGCCTTTTTTCTGGTTTCTTCTTCAAGTTCATCTTGCTTAGCTTTTAATATTTCCATACCTACTATTGTTGCACTATATTCTACTAATACTAAATCATCATCAGTAAAAGGCTTAGCAAATCTAGCAAGAAGCAAAGTTCCAAGTCTTTCTCTATTACCTATTATAGGTACTATAGTTGAAAGCTTGTCTTTCATAATACATTCGCCTTCACCTTCAAATACACATTGACCTTTTCCAGCAATATTAGGAATTGTTTCTTTAACCTTTAAAAGTCTATCATTGTACTCATTAGGGAATTTACCTTCCTCTTCAACTTGTTTTCTCATAACATCACATTCAAAATCACTTTCAAAAGTATAACCTAATATTTTTCCCTTTCTACTTACAATGTATACATTACATTCAAGTACTTCACTTAAAAGACTACATATATCTCTAAAAGCTACTACCTCTGTACCTGATTTTTGTAGAACTTTGTTTAATCGCCTTGTTTTACTTAATAATGTTGACATATTTACCCCTCCTTACTATGAAGTTTAAATTCATTTATTAAATATTCTAAATTGTTTTAATTTTTTATACAATTTAAGTTTATCATAGAAATAAGTTTTTTTCAACTTTTTTTACTTCTAAAACAATGAATAAAGTAAATAATAACATTATTTTATAGAACAAAGTGTATTTTTCCTAAATTAAGTAACAATGTTATTGCTAATTTTAACACTATCAAGTCTTTTATAGAATATAGTACACATAGTACAAAATATTAGCAACAATAGTATTTGTATTCTACTTATTTTCTTCTTTAGGAAGTATTTTTTTATAATCACATTCATTATTAGAACATTGTACATACTTTCCATCTTTTTTTGAGTATTTAATAACCATATAGCTATTACATTTAGGACATTTTTCTTTTATTGGCTCATACCAACTTACAAATTTACACTCCGGATATCCTGAACATCCAAAAAATTTCTTTCCTTTTTTACTTCTCTTTACAACAATTTCCTTTCCACATTCTGGACAAGGTACATCTAATTTTTCAACAATAGGTTTTGCATTTTTACATTCTGGATAACCTGGACATGCTAAGAAGTTACCATATCTTCCTCTTTTTATAACCATCATTCTTCCACATTTATCACATGGAACATCACTTACTTTATCTTCAATAACGACTTTTGATATTTCTTTTTCTGCTTTGTCAATTGCAATTTTTAATGGTTCATAAAATTCCTTTACCACATGTTTCCATTCTTCACTGCCTTCTTCAATATAATCTAGTTTTTTCTCCATATCAGCAGTAAAATCTACATCAACTATTTGTTTAAAATATTCACATACAATATTATTAACTATAAAACCTAATTCTGTTGGAAATAAGTTTTTCTTTTCTCTTTCAACATAATCTCTGCTTAAAAGTGTGGAAATGGTTGGTACATATGTACTTGGCCTCCCTATTCCTTTTTCTTCCATAAGTTTAACAAAAGAAGCTTCTGTAAATCTTGCTGGTGGTTGAGTAAAATGTTGTTTTCCTTCAATTGATTCTTTTGTAAGTATTTCTTCCTCTGACAATTTAGGAAGGATTACAGAATCATTTTCTTCTTCCATTGTATATTCATATAACTTCATAAATCCATCAAATTTAACTGTTGAACCATGAGCTTTAAACTTATAGTTACCATTTACTATATCTATTGAATTTGTATTTAATATACATGATGCCATTTGACTTGCAATAAATCTTTTCCAAATTAAAGAATATAATTTAAATTGTTCTGGTGTTAAACTTTCTTTAGCCTTTTCTGGAGTTATATCAACATAGGTTGGTCTTATAGCCTCATGTGCATCTTGAATATTTTTCTTTCCTTTATATACTCTAGGTTTTTCTGGAAGATATTGTTTGCCATATTCATTTTCTATAAAATTTAATGCACTATTTTGAGCCTCATCAGAAATTCTTACTGAATCTGTTCTCATATATGTTATAAGCCCTATAGTACCATGTCCTTTAACTTCAACCCCTTCATATAAAACCTGTGCTACTGCCATAGTTCTTTTTGTCATAAAATTAAGCTTTTTACTTGCTTCTTGTTGAAGAGTACTTGTTGTAAATGGTGGAAGAGGATTTTTATTCTTTAATCCTTCTTTTATAGTCTTTACTATAAAATCATTTTCTTTAAGTTCTTTTATTATAGAATCTGCTTCCTCTTTATTTGATATTTCTATTTTTTTATTATCTTTGCTTACAAGTTTTATAGGGAATTTTTTTCTATCTTTTTTCATTACACAATCAACAGTCCAATATTCTTTAGGAACAAAAGCTTTTATCTCTTCTTCTCTATCACATATAAGCTTTAATGCTGCTGACTGAACTCTTCCTGCACTTAATCCCCATTTAACATTTTTCCAAAGTATTGGACTTATTTCATATCCAACTAATCTATCAAGAATTCTTCTTGCTTGTTGAGCATCAACAAGATTTAAATTAATGCTTCTTGCAGATTTCAAAGAATTCTTAACTGCATTTTTAGTTATTTCATTAAATACTATTCTACATTTAGAATTTTCATCTATTTTTAAAATATTTGCAAGATGCCATGAAATAGCTTCTCCTTCACGGTCAGGGTCAGTTGCAAGATAAACTTTATCTGCTTTTTTAGCTGCTTTTTTTAGCTTATTTATAAGCTCTCCTTTTCCCCTTATTGTTATATATTTGGGATTAAAATCATCCTCAACATCAACTCCTAATTTACTTTTTGGCAAATCTCTCACATGTCCCATTGATGCTTCAACTACATAATTCTTTCCTAAATACTTTTCTATAGTTTTAGCTTTTGCAGGCGACTCTACTATAACTAAATTTTGGCTCATATAAAAACTTCATAATCAACTTATGAAGTTATTCACCCCCTTAACTCAATTAATCTTCGCATAATAGTTTCCAGGAAGGCTTACTATTTTATTAATAGCTTGCATTTTAAACAAAATTTTAAATAAAACTTCCCTACTCATATTAGTTTTTCTCATTATACTATCAATATGTATTGGCATATCAGATATTATTGATAATATATTATTTTCCACTTGTGATAATTCATTTGATTTTTTTCTTTCATCTAACTTAAGTAAAGTGTGCAAATCTTCTAATCCACAAAAGAAATGTGCTCCATCTCTTAAAAGCTGGTTTGTTCCATAATTTCCTTCTGAAAATATAGAACCAGGTATAGCCATAACTTCTTTTCCTTGTTCTAATGCATAATCAACAGTTATAAGTGAACCACTTTTCTTTGAGGCTTCTACCACTATAACAAGTTCACTAAGACCACTTATAATCCTATTTCTTCTTGGGAAATTATATGACATAGGTCTTGTTCCTGGTAAAAATTCAGAAATTATAAGACCTTCTTTCTCAACTTTTTTAAAAAGATTGTAATTTTGAGAAGGATATACAACATCTATGCCACATCCTAATACCACAACAGTCTTTCCTTTTCCAGCAATTGCTTCTTTATGAGCAATAGAATCTACACCTTTTGCCCCTCCACTTAATATTGTGATATTATAGCTTATTAAATCTTTTGTCAATAGTTTAGTTACTTCACTTGCATAATTTGAGCAATTTCTTGAACCAATAATTGCCACTTTTCTTTCTTGAAGTAAAGACCTATTTCCTTTTAAAAAAAGCCCATAAGGAGGCTCCTTTATATTCTTTAAAATATAGGGATAATCTGCATTATTAAAGGAAATAAAC
>Ga0352979_1023983_pt1 | contig 9199 bp, 8 predicted proteins | sample Cowrumrumenfluid_3_FD_205951 | JGI IMG/M metagenome (GOLD analysis project Ga0352979, IMG submission 205951) | Metatranscriptome of Cow rumen microbial communities from the University of Illinois at Urbana-Champaign, USA - Cow X-2 rumen fluid... | ecosystem: Host-associated > Mammals > Digestive... | reverse complement strand
ATTTACTATAATAACTTCGAAATCACAAAAAGTTTGATTATAAATAGATTTCAACATTTCCCCTATATATTTTTCAACATTATATACAGGTATTATTAAACTAACTTTTACATTGTTATTTTGCAAATCTTCCATAAATGTATTCCCCTTACTCTTCCTTGTATTGTAAATATGTTCTCTCTAATATTCCCATTAAAAACCAAGATAAAATTGCAAATGATATTTTAGTCATACATGTAGAATAAAAAGTACTAATTAATATAATTATAATAAGTGGTATTCCACAATTTCCAATAATCTTTTCTTGTTCAGTATTACCTTTTTTCATCAATTTAACAGATTCATATATTAAATATATAAAAATTAAACTTAATGAAATAAATCCTAACCAACCATTTTCAGCTAAATATTGTGATATTGTAAATTGTTTAAATTCATATATGTTATTAGATTGAAATTCAGTTCTTTTTCCTATAATAGTACCTTTTACTTTTACATTTCCAACTCCTCTTCCAAATAGAATATTAGCTCCTGTTTCCTTAATTTGTTCATTAGCAATTCCAAAAGCACTCATTCTACTTAGATTTGAGCCTGCATAATTATAATCTAAATTTTCTTCAATAGCTTCTTTACTAAGAATATCTTCCCATCCATATAATCTTTGTAATTGATTCATGCCAAAATAACACATTAAAAGTACTAATAATAATGTAATAATTCCTTTTATATTTAGTCTTAATATAATCATTATAAATAACATTAAAACTAAAAGAATTAAACAAAACTTAATTTCTCCTATTGATAATATTAAAATCATACCTATTGTAGTTATTAAAAAATTTGAAAGTTTTATCTTCTTTCTTTGATATAATACATACATAAATGAAACAGCTAAACAAGCTATCATACCAATTTCTGCTGTTCCTCGCCCACCAAGTATTCCTGAAATATAATCTTGTTTTATATCTCCATTTCCTTTTGATACCCAATGTTTTTCATAATAAAAATATTGTACAATTACAATTGGAACTTGCATTAATAATACTAAATGTAATTTTTTCATATATGTTTCTACAAAGTTTTTCTTTAATTTAAAACTAACTACAGATGCAAAAACTATAAAGTATCTAAAATAATCTGAATAAAATGAATATAAATACCTAGAAACATTACTTTTATTAACTATAGCTGATATAGCAGTAAATACCCCAAAAAATATTACAAAAATATAAATTTTTGTATATTTCACCTTTTCTTTTGCAAAATAATAAATATTTTTGCACAATGCTATAATTAAAAAATAATCTAATAAATATCTTACATATCCACTTATTCCAATATTTTCTATTAAAAATGTTAAAGTTAATGAACTAACAAGTATACATATTAATATATAATTATCATTTTTTATTAATATATATGATAAAACTACACCTATAATTGTAACTAAGAACAAATTTACAACATTAAATTGAAGGACATTAGAGAATATTAATATAAATATAACAAAAAAAATACTTCCTACTATACATTTTCTATTTAAAATACTCATATATATCACATCCTATAGTAATCCAATTCTTAATATTCTCTTATTATATATAAATAACTTCACTATTTTTCTATCTACTTCTTATTTTCTTAATTAATGGTAATATCCTTAACTTGAATAATATGTATTTTAATTTCATAATTCTTTTCATATATTTGTTAAAAATAATACTTATTAAGTTAGGTATATTATATTCTTTATAATAATTATTAAAATTCTTATATATTTTCTTATAGCTATAATTCATATTTTTAATATACAAATCTAAGCTTAATTGAAGATATGATATATCAAATGCATCTAATAATTTTCTATTAAAATTGGATTTTTTCTTATAATCTTTATCAACTCTTAATATCACAGAATTTAAATCTTTAATCTTTTTATCATCAAAACTACTTGTAATATTTCTCTCTCTTATTCTGTAAATATATAAATAATCATCTATTTTCTTTGCAGTTTTACTCTTTTCAATAAGTTTATATGCTGGGTAAATATCTTCATAATAAATTCCTTCATCAAAACTAATATCATCAAATAAATGCCTTTTATATATCTTATTCCATGCCATAGAGACAATCTTCCCTGACAAATAGGTTTCTATCAATTCTTCGTTATTATAAATTTTATTTTCTTCCAATCCAGTAGGAAAATTTACTATTTTTTTATCCTTTTCCAAATATCTTGCAGTATTACAAATTACCATATCTACATCATCTTTTTTAGCACAATTCAAAAGTTTTTCAAACATATCCTCTCTTACATAATCATCACTATCTACAAAACCAATATACATCCCTCTTGAATTTTTTATTCCTAAATTTCTAGCTGCTCCTAATCCTTTATTTTCTTGTGAAATTAATTTAACATAATCATATTTTTCTTCAAATTCCTTGCAAATTTCCAAACTTTTATCTTTAGAGCCATCATTAACAATTATTATTTCATAATTATCTTTATCTAAAGTTTGATTAACTAAACTTTGTAAACACTCTTTAACATACATCTCCACATTATAGACTGGAACAATTATACTTAATTCAATTTGATTTTTGCTCATAAATTACTCCTTATATCTTTATAATAAGTTGTTAAAAAGATAAGAATAAATTTTCATATTCTTTTACTATCTTGTCCCAACTATATTCAGTTTTTATTCTTTTTTTAGCTTTTTCACCTAGTTTTTTTATTTCTTCAGAGCTTAATTCATTATCTATTAAATTTGCTAAATTTCCTGATTCCTTACTAAAATAAATAGCTCCATCCATAGCTACCTCTTTATTAAATCCTACATCTAATAAAATATTTAAGTCAGTAGTTGCTAAAGCTTCAATTAGAGATGGATTTGTGCCTCCAACCTCATGACCATGAAAATATCCATAAGCATTTTCTCTTATTATTTTTAATAATTCTTGATCATACACTGTTCCAACAAATTTTATTCTTGAATCTTTATCAAATTGTGTTTTCTTCTTTAATTCATCATAGAACTTATTTCCTTCTACGTTGGTAATTAATACAAAATCTTTCTTACTGTGAGATTTCATAAATTCAACTAACATAGTTTCATAATTATTCTCTGGTACAAACCTTCCTACTACTAAATAATATTCATTTTTATTTATTCCTTTTTCTTTATACCAATCTAAAACTTTTTTATCATTATCTAATAATTTAGATTTTGTAACATCTGCACCATATGCAATAAATACTGTTTTAGGATTATATCTTTTATAATCTTCCTTTATGTATTTTTCTATATTTTTAGAATCACATACTAATAAATCCGCATTTTTTACCATTAATCTTTCAGAAAGCTTCCAATATTTTTTTGTAAAAAAATTCCATTTAGCCCTTTTCCATTCATGTCCATCAGGATTAACTAATAAAGTTCCTCCTAACTTTTGTATTTGTTTTTTATATTTATGTATAAATGGTCCTATTCTACATGCAAGAACATACACTATTGGATTTTTAATATTATTTCTTTTTATATATTCTATACATTTTTTTAATGCTAAAATATCATAATAAACCGCTTTTGCTGCTCCTATATTAGGAACATTTATATTAAAACATCTTGCTCCATTATATTCAAATTCATCTTCATTGTTAGATAAACAAGATACATGATATTTAATATTATTGTCCATCTTTTTTTCAGTTAATTTATCTACAAAAGTTTCAAAACCACCATAGTTTGCAGGAATACCTTTTGATCCTATAATAAAAACATCTCTCATAAGCTTCTTTTCGCTCCTATTTGACTTTACATTATTTCTATAAAAAAATACTATTATTAAAAAATAAAAAATTTCTTCTTTTTTGGGATTTTTTGACCATTAAACTTAACAATATTATTATTTAACATTAAATTAGCATTTTCATCAAATATATCACCATAACCATCATATCTTTTATTTATAAAAGATATACTATCTTGTATCCCAGTTTTTCTATTAGTATTATTATGTGCATCTGAGCCAATAAAACTATATATATTATTTTTCAAAAATATTTCTGCAGTTTTTTTAACACTCTTACCAAATGTACCCAATACACTACCTGAATTCATTTGAAATAATATTCCTTCATCTATAAAATCATTTATTCTTTCTGGCTCATTTATAAATGGAATATATCTTTCAGGATGAGCTAAAATAATATTTATTCCTTTGAGATTTAATTCATATAAAGTATCTATTGTTCTATCTTCAAAATTTTGCATAGGTAATTCTATAAGCATATAAGCAGAATCATTAATAGTTCCTATTATTCCTTTTTCATATAAATCTAATATACTTTTCGTGAAAAAAACTTCTTGTCCACAATATATATCTATATTTATATTATTTTCTTTTGAAGCTTTCCTAACATAATCCGTAACCTTTTTTACATCTAAATATTCTACCTCTCCATATCCTATACAATAATGAGGAGTAGCAACTATTTTTTTTGTTTTATTATCTTCTGCTCTTTTTAACATTTCTAAAGTCATATTTATATCCTTTGAACCATCGTCTAATCCTGGCAATATATGAGAATGAATATCTATCATCCATTGTTCCTCCTATTCTTTCTCATTTCCATAATAATGATAATATTTTCCTCTTACTTCTTTAACTCCATTTAATACTATTCCTAATATATTAGCTCCAACCTTTTCAAGTAATTCTTTAGCTTGAAGCATAGATTCTTTTTTTGTCTTATTTGCTTTTACGACTAATAAAGTTCCATCAACTTTAGTTGAAAGTATTTGTGCATCTGTTACTGCTTGTAAAGGTGCAGAATCTAATATTATAATATCATATGTTGATTTAATTTGTTCTAATAACTTAGTCATATTTTTTGAACCTAACATTTCTGATGGATTTGGTGGAGTCTTTCCTGATGTCAATATTGATAAATTTTCACTAAATTTAGTTATAGATTCATCTATTGTTGATTTTCCAACTAATATATCTGATAATCCTATTACATTTGACACTCTAAACTTTTTATGTAATGAAGGTTTTCTAAGATCACAATCAATTATTATTACTTTTTTATCTTCTTCTGCAAATGATATTGCTAAATTACTTGCTGTAGTTGATTTACCCTCTGCTGGTTCAGCACTTGTTATTAAAATACATTTAATTTTTTTATCTACAGAAGAATATTGTATATTAGTTCTTAGAGTTTTATAAGATTCTGCTGATACTGACTTGGCTTTGTTATTAATTCCTAACATATTAATCCTCCACTACTCATTCTCTTCCATTGGAATAATTCCGATTACTGCTATTCCACTGGCTTTTTCTAAACTTTCTTTATCCTTAAATGTTGTATCTAACAACTCAAGCAATAAAGATAATGCTATACTAGCCATAGCTGATAAAGCAAAAGTTATTGCTATATTTAATTTTTTATTTGGGCTTATTGGTGATTTTGGATTTCTTACATTTTCTATGATTTTTACATTTGCATTTGAAATAAGTTCTGAACAAGAATTTTTAAATTCCTCAGTGATAGCTTCAGCTATAGCAACTGCTTTTTCTTTATCATAATCTTCATAATTTATTCTTAATATTTGAGTATTACTGCTAGATTCAATTGATAAATTACTTAATATATAATCTACATTTTCATTTATTCCATTTTCTTCACAAGCTTTTTCCACAAGATTTCTTGTTTTTATAACCTCTGCATATGTAGCAAGCAATTTTTGATACATTTGTACGTCATTTCCATTATAATCTTGTTGACTCTCTTTTCCTATAAAAACTTTTGAATATGCTTGATATTTAGGGTTTATAAGAAAGAAATTAACAACTATAGATATTATAGTTGCAGCTAGTATTATTACTATTATTAACTGCCATCTCCTTTTAATTGCTTCAAAAATATCTTTTATTCTAATATTATCTTCGTTCATTTTTCCTCCTTTTAGATTCTTTTAATTATTTATTTAATTTCTATAATTCTTAATTACTATTCAACCTTTCCTACTCCAGATAATACAATACCTTTATTATGATCTAATGCCCAGCTTATTCCCCAATCATTTTGGAATATTAATAGATTTCTATCTTTAAGGTCTTTAACTTTCTTTGTATCTGAAGTAAGGTTTAGTGTTTCAGGATCTAAATTTTTATCTTCAATCCATCTTACATATCTGTATGGCAATCTTTCCATCTTTATGTCTACATTATATTCACTTTTTAATCTGTATTCTAAAACTTCAAATTGAAGCACACCAACAACTCCAACTATTATTTCTTCCATCCCTATATGAAGTTCTTTAAATACTTGTATTGCTCCCTCTTGCGCTATTTGTGTTACCCCTTTTACAAACTGCTTTCTTTTCATTGTATCTACAGGTCTAACTCTAGCAAAATGCTCTGGTGCAAAAGCTGGTATTCCTTCAAATTTAAATCTTTTTGATGGCATACATAATGTATCTCCTATTGAGAATATTCCTGGATCAAATACCCCAATAATATCTCCTGCATATGCTTCTTCAACAATTTCTCTATCCTGTGCCATAAACTGTTGAGGTTGTGCAAGCTTTATTTTCTTTTCCCCTCCTTGCATATGGACAACTTCCATTCCTTTTTCAAACTTGCCTGAACAAATTCTCATAAAAGCAATTCTATCTCTGTGAGCTTTATTCATATTTGCTTGTATCTTGAATACAAAAGCTGAGAAATTTTTATCAAAAGGATCAATTTCTCCCTTGCTTGAATTTCTTGGAAGAGGAGCTGTTGTCATCTCTAAGAAATGTTCAAGAAATGGCTCAACTCCAAAGTTTGTTAAAGCAGACCCAAAGAATACTGGTGTTAATTCCCCTCTTCTTACTTTTTCTACATCAAATTCATCTCCTGCTATATCTAAAAGCTCTATATCTTCCATAAGCTTGTCATGAAGTGGTTCTCCTAAGATTTCTCTAAATCTTTCATCATCTACACTTCCTTCTATTGCAGAAACTTCATTTTGTCCATGATTTCCACCATTAAAGGCTATTATTCTATTGTTATCTCTTTCATATACTCCTTTAAAATCTTTTCCTGAACCTATTGGCCAATTCATAGGATATGTTTTTATTCCTAATTCATTTTCTATTTCCTCTAATAATTCAAATGGATCTCTTGCTTCTCTATCCATCTTATTTATAAAGGTAAATATAGGAATTTCTCTTAAAGCACACACTTGAAATAATTTTCTTGTTTGGTCTTCTACACCTTTTGCTGCATCTACTACCATTACTGCAGAATCTGCTGCCATAAGAGTTCTGTATGTATCTTCTGAGAAATCTTGGTGTCCTGGAGTATCTAATATATTTATACAATGTCCTTTATAATTAAACTGCATAACTGATGAAGTTACAGAAATACCTCTTTGTTTTTCTATTTCCATCCAATCAGATACAGCATGCTTTGAAGCTTTTCTTGCTTTTACAGAACCTGCAAGTCTTATTGCTCCTCCATATAATAAGAACTTTTCTGTTAATGTAGTTTTACCTGCATCAGGGTGAGATATAATTGCAAAAGTTCTTCTTTTTTCTATTTCTATTTTATAATCAGCCAAAGCTAATCCTCCTTAATATTTAATTATGTTTCTATTTTACATTAGAATTTATTATTTGTATTGTTTTCTTTTGTTAATTTATAAGCTAAATAATCCCTTAAACTAATCCATGCATTAGAAGCTTTCTTCAATATTATTTATATAATAATTATTATTTTAGCATAATTATTATATAAATAAAAACATTTTTTGGAATGATTTTTAAATTAACAATACATTATTTTAATTTTTATTTTTTAATTAAACAATAATTATATTTTATGACTTTTTATCAATTGAAAAATTTACTAAATACTCTAATTGTATATTCATTATCCTTAACTGAGGCTAATTCTCTAATTGAATGCATACCAATTATTGCAGCTCCCATATCTATAACTGGTATTGATAAATCTGCTGAAACTATTGGTCCTATTGTTGTTCCTCCTCTTACGTCTGACCTGTTAACAAATTTTTGACAAGGAACATCTGCTTCTTTACATAATCCTTGGAATATTGCTGAAGCATAACTATCTGTTGAATAGCTTCCTGAAGCAGCCATTTTTATTACTGGCCCATTTCCAAGTACTGGTCTATTAGTTGGGTCATGTTTTTCTGATTGATTAGGATGTACTGCATGAGCTAAATCCGCTGAAATCATTATTGAATTAGCTATTGCTCTAAAAAATTCTTCTTTGTTTTTTCCTAATGATAATGTTATTCTCTCTAATATATTCTTTAGTAAAGATGAATTTGCTCCTTGAGATGTTAAACTTCCAATCTCTTCATTATCAATGCATACCATAACTTTTGTAGCGTTATTATTATCGCTTTCAACAAGTGCTTTTACAGCTGAAAAGACCATCCATAAGTCATCTAATCTTGATGATGAAATAAACTCTTCATTTATACCTAAAAGACTTCCTTTTTCATGTTCATAAAGAAATAAATCAAAATCTAAAATATCTTCTTTTTCTACATTTAATTCATTCTTTATTATACTTAAAACTCCTACTACATCCTCTTTATCTTCAAGTTTTTCATTTATAAATCCTAATAGTGGTAAAGTATCTTTTTGTTTGTTAATTGCATATCCTTCATTAACATTTCTATTCATGTGTATAGCAAGATTAGGAATAACTAATAAAGGTTTATTTATATTTATTAATTTTGTTACAGGCTTAAAAGGAGAATCTCCCTTTAAAGTTACTCTTCCTGCTAAAGATAATGGTCTATCAAACCAAGTGTTTAAAATTGGTCCTCCATAAACCTCAGTATTTAATTTTACATATTTATTTTCAACAAGCATTTCTGGTGCTGGTTTTACCTTAAAACAAGGGGAATCAGTATGAGCTCCTATTAATCTAAAGCCTTCCTCTTCTATCTCTCCATTTCCTATTTCAAAAGCTATTATTGCTGAATCATTTTTTATTACATAGCATTTATCACCTTTATTAAGATTCCATGTTTCACTTTCTTTTAACTCTTTAAATCCATTTCCATCTAACATTTTCTTTACAGTACTTACAGCATGATATGCTGTAGGACTTTCATTTATAAATTCTAATAACTCATTAGCTAAATTTTCCATTTATTTTTTCC
>Ga0352979_1034353_pt1 | contig 9229 bp, 5 predicted proteins | sample Cowrumrumenfluid_3_FD_205951 | JGI IMG/M metagenome (GOLD analysis project Ga0352979, IMG submission 205951) | Metatranscriptome of Cow rumen microbial communities from the University of Illinois at Urbana-Champaign, USA - Cow X-2 rumen fluid... | ecosystem: Host-associated > Mammals > Digestive... | reverse complement strand
CATAATGTTATTCTTTTATTAATAAATCCACATCTTTGACATAAGGGCTCTATTAAATTTTCATTATCAAAACCCTGTATCATTTTTTTTGCTCTATCACTATTTAAAATATCATCTAAGTCATTTATAAAAATATTTCCTAATTTAATATCACCATTCTGATCTAAACAACAAGGAACTACATCTCCATTTACTAAAATACCTATTTGATTCTTCAATCCATAACATTTTCCTTTTATATTTATTACTTCTCTTGAAATATCTGGCCATTCAAATTCTTTATCTTGGTTCAAATAAATATTTTCTGACAATTTTAAAAAATTACTATTCTTACTCCTAACTATAATATTATCTATTTTATATTGATTCCCTAAATAATTTAATATTTCCATATTAATATCGATTTTGGAAATATTATCAATATTCCAAAATCTATACGAAATAATTAAATCTTTATTTTCCGATTTTATTCTATTAATTGCATCAACAATTCTACTGGTGCTTTCTATAATTGGTAAATTATTTTGACTAATAGAATGCATAGATAAATTTATTTGTCTTACTAACTTTGGTTTTTTCAACAATTCAATTTTTTCATCTAATAACGTTGCATTCGTAGTTATATTTACTAATATATGATTATTAAAACAAACATCCAAAATTTCTTCTAATTTTGGATGCATTAATGGTTCTCCTTTTATATGAAGCATTACTAAATTAGTATAATCTTTTATTTTTGATATAATCACTTTAAATTTCTTTATATCCATAAATTCTTTTTTTCTTGTATCATTAATACAAAATTCACATTTTAAATTACAAATATTAGTAATTTCTACATAAATTCTATTAAATTTTTTCATTTATTTTCCTTAATTCATAATTATATATTTTTTATATACTAAATCTTTTTCTTTTAAAGTTAGTTTATAATCATCAAACGGATTTTTATTCACATAAATATTTTTAGACTTTATTTCAGAAATAAATTTATAAATTATCTCTGTATTTTTAGATAATAATACACAGCAATCATTTACATCATATTTATTTAAAAATAATATTGTTTCCTCCACAGACGTATCATTATAATAATTTATATTTATATTATTTTCATATGCAAATCTATTAATATCTAATAATAAATCTTTAAATCCTTTGTTTTCAACAAATACGTCTACATTACCATATCCACAATATCGATATGGAATTGATAATCTTTGCCTATAACTTTGAAATACTCTTTTGTCACCAACATATATAAACAAATCAAAAAAAGATTGATTTTGAAAAATAGTAGCATCTATAATATTATATTCAACAGAAGCTATTTTTGTAGCATAGTTTTCTTCTTTAGATATTAGATTAATCGTTTCAATTATCTTGCTATTTATTGCATAATATTTTTTTGCGAAAAATACCATGTTATTATGAGTCCTAAGTGCTTTTAAAGCTAATCTTAAAGTTAAATATGGGTCACCATCATAATAAACTGCAATATTTCCATAACCATCAACTATTTCTGTTGTAGTATATCTGACATATAATTTATCCTTATTAATAAATTCATCAATAATATCTATCAATTTTTTTTCATCAAAATTTACGGATTGATACTTACTATCAATTTTTATAGCTTGATCAAATGCATTAGCTTGTGATAATTCATTTTTTAAAGTTTCAATAATTTTTTTTACACTTTGAAATTTAAATCTATAATCATTTATTTTTGTTAATTTATTTAATCTAGTTTTTAAATCTTCCATATATCTTTCCCCCTATACTAATAAAATTAGCTTTTTTCTTCTGTTCTTTTTTCATGTCTTTCATTATAATTTTCTTCTAATATAGCAATTAAATCCTCAACATCCGAACGATATTGCTCATCATTTTTCATTTTATCTGCTATTTTTGGTGAAAACTTAAACATTGCCTCTTTTAATTTTTCTCCAAAATGCTTACTATGTACTATCCACATTACTTGATCCATCTTCCTCAATGTCTCTTTATCAAGAAGTTTATTATTTGACACATTTACTGCATTATTACTTTGAACTCCATTTAAAAAATACATTGCTTGATAAACTGGCATTATAAATAAAGCATTTCCTAATTGTCTTTTCCTAAATACAACAATATCTTTATCTTTATTCCCATATATCATATACCCATCAAGTGATGTTGGTTTTCCATTTCCATTTAAACTTTCAATATAAGCTACATTTTCATCCGTATCTATTCCCAAAAATCTAGATAACAATTCTTGCTCCAAATCAAAAAAATCTTTTAATTTCGTTTGACGTCTTGTTTTTTCTAAACTAGTTTCAGCATCATTTTTATCATCATAAAATGATTTCTTTTTATTAGTATTAATTCTAGAAGTAGCTATTCTGAAAACTTTACCATCTTTTAATTCTTCAAAAAATTCTTCTTTATCTATAGTATCTTTAATTAAATCAAACTGTTCAACTGTAATTTTATTATCATCTTTTAATTTATTTAATAAATTATAATCTATTATCTTATTTTGATATAATTCTAAAATTTTATTGAAATTTATAAAATCTTCTTCAAACAATTGCCAATCAATAGAATCTATATCCTCTGTTGACAATATTAATTGTAAAAAGTCTAAATTAAAACATTCTAACCTTAAATATAAAGATACTGTATTTTCAAGCGATAATTTATCTGGATAAAAATCAATTATTTTATTTAACAAAGCTTCTTTATCATTATAACATTCTAAAACATCTATATCAACTTTTCCTTCAATATACATTTCCAATATTTCATCTAAATCTATATAATTTAAATAAGTTACACCATCAATTACTTTATCTTTATATAATTGATATAATTGTTCTTCATTAATCTCTCCATTTAAATATAAATTTTCTACATAATCTAAAGATAAATTCTCTTTTAATACTCTACTAGAAAACAACCCTCTTTTATAAAAATCCAACATAATTTTACACAGTCTATCTTTATCATATTGTTTTACTTCTTCTATAAATATTACTATACTTTTTGATTTCTTATCCAAATAATCTGTATTATCTTGATTTCTATTTATGAATTTTTTATATCTTTCCACAAATTGTGATTCAACTAACTCACCATTTTCATATAAATTTACTAATATTTCCTCATTATAATATTCATCAATCTCATCATCTTTTATCATTAATTCTTCATTATAATTCGCTAACTTTAAAGCTTCATTAATATAAAATATATTTATAAAGTCTTTGGAATCTACAAATCCATCTTTTAAAAATTCTTTTATATCATTTCCTGTTAAACTCTTTCCATATTGATTAATAATATCTTTTGAGGTTATATTAATTTTTACTGGTAAATATGTTCTTTTATTTAAAATATTCAAAATCATATCAGTTGATAATTCAAATATATCATCTTTACTAATTTTCATTATTTTAAATTCAGCATCAGATATTTTACCATCAACATATAATTTTATCAATTCACATTTAGGCAAAAAATAAAATATTTTTTTTAATGTACTAATTTTCTTATTCTTTTGAGATAAGTATTCATTCAACTTATATTGTACATACTCATCAGTGTCTTCTTCATTTAAATTTTCTTTTAACTCTATTACTTCATCTATATTTATTTCATCAAAAAATTTATATTCTAAAACTTGCTGTTTAGTCATATATTTAAAATCTAATAACCATTTAATATTAGCTGCTTTATTCTTATAAAATTCTGTACTTATCAATTCATAATTTTTTTTATTTCCATTAATAATATTCTCTATAATATTTCGAATAAATTCATTTACATCAGGTTCAAAAACGACCTCTTCCCCAACTACTCGATAAGAAATACCTATATTATTTACTTTAAAATGAACTAAAAACAATTCTTTCCATAAAGTTTCGTTTTTTAGATCATTCATTAACGAATCTGTTATTAAACCTGAAAATGAATTCATAATATCATAAAAGTAATTCTCAAAAATTAAAATACTTTCCCCAGATGAATCTTCCATCCTAAATCTTTTAAACTCTTTTCTATAAGTTAATTCTCCTCCATGAAAAGATCTCCATATTTTTTCTGCAATATCTTCTGCACGTTTATCCATGAAAAAGCCAGATTCTTGTACTTTCCTAACTGACTTTACCATTATTTCAAAAACTTCTTCTTTTTCTTGCTTTTTCATCATAATTTCTCCTAATTCTAATATATCAATAATATCTATATTTTTAAACTCTTTGATACTTCTCATAAGTTGTATCTAAATTTTGTATCAAACTACTAACTTGAGATACATATTGCTTCCTATTTAATTTTAGTTTTGGATATAAATCCTGATTTAATGATAAAACAGCTTCCGTAATATTCTCTCCCATTCCTCTTGAATGATTTACTACTTTTACATTAGCTAATTGTCTCAAATATCCTTTATCCAATAATTTACTACTATTAACTTGTATTCCATTATTTTGATTTTTCTGTCCATTCAAAAAATATACAATTTGATAAATTGGCATTATATAAATTGCATTAGACATCTTTGATTTTCTTAATACAGCAATTTGCTTTTCTTCACTAGCAAAAACTTGGTAATCATTTAAAGTAGTTGGCCTACCTTGACTATTATAACTTTCAATAGTAGCATAATTACCCTCAAAATCTATTTCTAAAATCTCTGATAATAATTTCTTCTCTGCTTTAAACGCTTGCATAGCTAATTGGCTTTTTGCAGAAGGAGTATGAGTATTCGAATTATGTTTTGGATTTAAAACACTATTTCCTTGTCTTGTTGTTGTAATAAAAAAAGTCTCATGATTTTTTATAGCATCCAAGAATTCTTTTATATCAAGTTCTTTTTTTATTTCATCAAATTCATCACTTGTAATAAGTTGATTCTGTTTTAATATATCTAATAAATTATAATCGATGATTTTATTAGTATATAATGTTTTTAATCTTTCAACTTTATTTGGTGTATCTAATATTGTTTGCCAATCTAACTCTTCTATCTTCTCGTTCATCAAACAAGATTCTATAAAATTCAATGAAATATTATCTAATTTAAAATAAAAAATTAGAACATTAGTAATATCCAATTTCTCTTCCAAAAACATTTCTGATATAGTATCAATAAATTTTTCCTTATTATTATACTTACCTAATATTTCAACAGGAATCTGATTTGTCAAATATGCCTCAATAAGTTCATCTAACTCAAAATATCCTATATATGTTTCATCATCAATAATACCATCATCATATAATCTATTAATTTGTTGAATTGATAGTTCATCATTTAAAAACATCTCATTAATATATTCTATAGATAAATTTTCTTTTAATATTGATGGATCACATAAACCAATATTATAAAAATCAAATATCTGCTTTTCAAATAAATTTTCTTCTTCAGCTTTTCCTTTTATTTCTACTTTTGATTTAACTATTTCAACTAATCTCTGTGATTTATCTTTCCAAACTTCCTCAGTATAATTAATCTTTATTAAATCATTATATTTTTTAATAAAATCAAATGTTAATTTATTATCTTCATACATTTCATATATTTTTGACTCATCATAAAATATCATGACTTCTTCATCTTCTAAAATTAAGTCTTCATTAAAATCAGTAGAATTTTTTAATACTTTATTTATTGATATAACATCAACCAAATCTTCAATATCTATATATCCTAATGAGTATAATATATATATATTAGACCCTGTTAATGTTTTTCCATATTGATTAATAATATCTTTTGAAGTTATTCTTATTTTATTTGGTAATTCATCTTGTCTATTTAACACTAATAAAAGAGTATTGTAATCCAATTCTAATACCTCTTTTTTATTAATACCAATTATTTTTAATTCCTCTTTAGTTATGTAATTATTTAAAAAATATAAATTAAATATATCACTAACAGATAAAAGTCTAAAAAGTTTTTGAATTTTTGTTCTTTTTTGAGAATTTCTTAAAATTGCTCCCTTTGATTTTTTAGATAAATATTCACTTTCAATGTTTTCATTAGCATAAACATAAACTGCCTCTTCACTAATTTCTCCATTTGATCTCATTTCCATAATTTCATCTAATGAAATATCTTTAAAATATCCTAACATAAATAATTCAGCTTTTGTAATAATATCAAGATCTAAAAGTAATTTAATATTTCTATCAATATCTATTTTCATTTTCGAATCATATTTACTAATTATTCTTTTTATTAAAGAATTTAAAACAATATATACAGAAGTATTATCTTTTTTTTCATTTAATTTTTCACATAAATAATCATTAATATTAAATCCTAATTGATCTAATATAGATTTATTTAGTGCCAATAATTCAACACAAATACTACCTACATTTAATTTTAATGCGTATTCATCTATTAATTTAATTCTATCATTTATTAATTCTTTTAAAGGTTTTTCTACAGTAGACTTAAAATATTTATAAAATAATTTTATATTTAATTTGTATGTTTTAGTTTTATATTCAGAAAAAATAATATCAGAATTTTTTATCTCTATTTTTCCATACATTAAATAATCCCAAAAATCAACTCCAAGTTTTATGATCTCCTTATCAAAATTGTTTAATTTAATATCACTATTTTCATCCATATTCTCATCCTCTCTATATTAATATTTATATCCATTCTTGTAAGTTAACATAAACAATTATATCATATATTCAAACTCAAGTCAAAATTATGTAAATAAAATAATAAAATTTTTCGGGATGTTTTAATTCACGCTAAAAACATCCCGAAAAAAAGTTAAAATATTTTAAAATAATCAATTTTATAGCATTTTTACATATACACTAAAATTCTCTATCACCATCATTTAATTCGTTAAACATAACAGTTAATAATCTATTACTACACAATTCCCCATTCTCATTAATATATCCTATATATGGATATATTATATCTTTTATACTTCCCAATAATTCTGGTCTAAAAATTGTTTTCATAAAAGAATTAAAATAATCATTATCCTCAAATCCCTGTTCATCATCTCCTATAACTATAAATGATGCTGCATATTTTTGATTATTTACAACTATATAGTAAGAATATTTTGAACATGAAATTCCATTACACATCATACTTCCTGACTTATAAAAGAAAACTCTTCTTGTAACATTTCTCCTACTAAATTCATAAAACGAAAAATCATTAGCTGTTTTTGGAGATTCTTTTAATTTATTATAAAACACTCCTCCTGTATAACCTTTAGAAAATAATACATCAGAAGTTTTCAAAATTGTATCTATATCCCACGTAAAATTTTTACCAATATAATTTTCTGGCAAAACATCCAAATATGTTTTTGCTTGTTGTTTAGTAACCTTTTTTGATGTAAAACTATCCACTACCAAATCTAATTTATTTTTTTCTTCTTTAGATAATGAATTTACATCTAGCATTGCTTGTACCCATTTGGCAGATTTATTTACAAAATACATTGCTGATTCTATAATATCAATTCCATTTCTTTTACTCTGTTCTGTTATTAAAAGTGTATATATATCATCAGAAATTATTTTTGTATGTATAATATTATTATTTTTTTCAATAGCACTTTCATTATTAATTTTTTCTATTATAATTTTTTCTCCTCCTATCGGTCTTTTCATCTCATAAACAAATTCTAGCCCTCTGCTCAGATTTGATGACATACACTACACTCCTTCTCTATTAAAATTTTTGACATTATATTACCTTTCATTTTAATGTTTAAAAAATATGTTAATTTTTCATATTCCTTCACTCTCCCCATTTAAGAAAATGTGGGTTCGCCTTGCTCATAACTTTTCTAAAACTTTTTTAACTTTTGCAAGTAGCCGTTCTATATGGTTATATCTATATAGAACTACTCTAATATTTATATAAATAATATTTCTACTACTATATAGTAAAAAAGATGTTCTTAATTTATATCTTGAACATCTTTTTATCTATTAATATAAATAATTTTGTGGATTAACAGCAGTTCCATTAATTCTTATTTCTAAATGTAAATGTGGTCCTGTTGAATTTCCTGTTGAACCAACTGCTGAAATGTTTGTTTCAGTAGTGACTTCTGTTCCAACTCCAACATATATTTCACTGCAATGAGCATACCATGATTGAATACCATCACCATGGTCTACTATAACTAAATTACCATAAGAACCTTGCCATCCAGCAAATGTAACAACTCCATTTGCTATTGGATATACAGGAGTTCCAAGTGACGTTGCTAAATCTAAACCTGTATGAGAACTATATCTTCTACTGCTTGATTCACCAAATCTTGATGTTATTAATGGACTTGTTCTTAATGGATTTGTTAAAGCTAAACCATTAACATTACCACTTCCTATAGAACCTGCTATTGCTGACTGTTTTGCTTGTGCGGCTTTTCTTGCAGCCTCTTGTCTTTCAGCTTCTTCACGTGCTGCTTGTTCTGCAGCCAATCTTTCTGCTTCAATTCTTGCTTGCTCTGCTTGATATTCTTCTGTTTTGGCAACTTTAATAGAATTTAATTCATTAAAAGCAGTATTTTCATCCACCGATGTTTGCTCTGTTTTAAATACTTCTACAATTCCCAATTCAAATTCTACACCCGCTTGTAAATCTGATTGTAATTGTTGAATAACATTTTGAGCTTCAATTTCAGTATCAACTTCTACTTTTGATTCTCCATTTAATGTAACTGCATAAGTTCTATATGTTATAACTGCAGAATCTGTAATTCTTTCAAAAATTTCATTTTCTGTTGTATTTACATTTCTTGGAATCAATTCAAAATGATATTCAGGCATTTGTTGAATATCAATTAAAGCAATTGTACCTTCTCTATAATTTATATATTCATTTATTCTATTTTCTAAATCTGATTTTTCTGTAACATAACCTAAAGTTTTACCTGATATTGTGACAGTATATACAGGTTTATACTTTATAAAAATTACAGTTATAAAAAATAATATAGTTAATAAAACTATTTCTAAGGGTTTGATGACATCTTTAGTAAGTTTTATCAATCCTTTTAAAATAAGCATTCACTCCTTTTCTTATTTGATCGTCACGTAGGTATTATTATACTACGAATATTTTTGAATTTCAAATTACCTTTTTTATTATATTCATATATTTTTCAAATTTAACCAAAATTATTCTTAAAAAATCAAGTTTTTTTTTTTTTTACCAACTCTTTTT
>Ga0352979_1018499_pt1 | contig 9563 bp, 1 predicted proteins | sample Cowrumrumenfluid_3_FD_205951 | JGI IMG/M metagenome (GOLD analysis project Ga0352979, IMG submission 205951) | Metatranscriptome of Cow rumen microbial communities from the University of Illinois at Urbana-Champaign, USA - Cow X-2 rumen fluid... | ecosystem: Host-associated > Mammals > Digestive... | reverse complement strand
TCCCGCTTTAATCTCTAATTCCATCGTCATCTTCATCAGTATTATCTCCTCCATTACCAAAAGGATCTTCTGGATCTTCTGGATTTTTTCCGAAAGGATCATCTTCCACTTTTGTTTCTGCTTTTTCATTCTCTATTCTTTGTATAACATCATTAAAATAATTATCTTCAAAATCTTGACCTATTAATTCATATAATGCAATAGTTTGATTAATCGCTATATTACATAATTTTAGTTCATTCAAATTTTTATTGAAATCCTGATTTTCATATATATCTTTACTCCATAAATCTGAAACCTTTAAATAATTTACTAAATTATTATGATTTAATCCTATTTTTTTTTCCTTATCTTTTTCTTGGAATAATACTAAAGATGTAAATAATCTTATTGCAATTGAAAAATCTTTTTTACTTATGAGGGGATCATTTTTTTTATAATAATTTTCTATTGAAGCAATTGAATCATTATTTAGTTCCTTTTCTTGATAATCATTTATTTCAGCAATAATACTTTTAGAAATAGTTTTTAGATAGTAATCGAAAATCGAAAGTGTTTTATCAACTGTCATCCCATCGTTATTTTCAAAAATTTTTATAAAGTTATCCGAAACTGATTCTTTTAAATTTTTATTAATCACTTCAGATAATTTACTTTCTTCTTTAATATCAATATCTTGATTTTTTTCTCTTCTTTTGTCATTTAGATATTTTATTAATATTATAAAATCATTGATAATATTTTGACTTAAATTGTTATTATTTTTATTTTCATCTGTAAATTTATATATTGTAACCTTTTCATTGATTCCAATTTCTTTACAAAGATATCTTAAATTAAATAAAGTAGTAAACCCAGTAAGTTGAACGCTAAAAACTTCATTATTATATACAAATTCAGTAATTTCTTCATTTAATAATTTTTTATTTTTTAATAAATATTCTGTCATATTTTCTTCTAGCATATTATAATTAATTTCATATTCATTGTAAGATTCATTATTTAATGAATCACTATCTAATATTTTTCTATATGAGGAATTAAATAATATATCAATAAATGAAACCTTTTTTGGAATTTTTAAAGTAAATATTTCTCTTTCATCAATTTGTTGTATATTAATTTTACTTTTACTATTGATATCAAATATTAATTTTTCTATTTTAATATCAATTAAAGGTTCAAGTTTATCATTTTGTACTTTCACAAAATCCTTATAAATAGCTTTATAACTCCTTCCAATACAGTTATTATCATCAATGAAAAAATCGCATAAAAAGTTATTTATACCTAGCTTAATTTTATTTTTTTTATCATCTTTTATATTTAAACTATTATAAAATTCAATGAATTTGTCAATTAATTCTGCATTATTCATATAAATCTCAGTATCTTTTAACATATTTTTTTTTGCAAAATCGCGTGATATTTTATTAAAATATTTTTCATTTATTAAATTTAGTACAGTATTAAACAGGGATAAATAAGATAATTTGTCTTCATTTTTGTTTGAAGATTCTTGATTTTCTAAATATTTTTTTAAAACAGGGTATTTTTTTTCGTACATATGCTCCAATTTTTTATTTATGTATTCTTCATCTAAATAATCTGTATAATAAAAATATTCATAAAATGGAAAATCATTGACTAGATAATCATTTTTTGAATATTTTTCTTTTAAAAGATAAATAAACTTAGTTTTATCATCTTCATTTCCTTTTTGATTTGAATCAATTTTGCATCCTGTTTCTTTATAATCTTTTATTATTTTCTGGATTTCGGATTCTAATTCACCCTCTATTTGTATTAGTTCTTTATATTGATCTATACATTTTTTCTGGTTTAATATAGGGAATAAATTTACAAATAAATAATTCATAAATTCTTCAATTGAATAAATATCTTCTTTCAATAATTCATTTTTTATTAAATTCCAACATTCAGACAGAATCTCTGCCCATTTCATATCTCTTGGTAAATATTTATCAAATTCATTTTTATTCGTTATTATTCTTGCAAAGAATAAATTTACATATAAAATATAATTTAAAATTCTATAGGAAATTTGACTTAAATTTCTTATAATTTTCATATCATTTAAAAAACTATTTTTATCACAGATATAAATTCCTTTATCATATGAATTATAAATGTATTTCTCCCTAAATTCATCAAGAGTAATGCAATTTATTTCTTTTAATTTATTTTCTTTAATTTTTTTTTTCTGTTCCTTGTCTTTTAATATACGATAATAACCATCTCTTTTTACACAAATAATATCTTTGCCTCTTTGAATTGCACCAATATTTTTTTTGCATTTTGGACATTTCATGTTTAATTGCCCTATTCCTGGGAAACCCGAAGGAACTGAATGATAATAAGAATTTTCACATAAACAAACATAACAACCTTCTTCTGGCTTGATTTTAAAATGATTGATTATCTCATAATATGCCAAATTAAATCTAGTATCATTACCAGGATATAATTTATCTTTTAAATAATTAAGATTTTTACTGTCATATAAAGGATAATAAATTCCTCTTGAAAATTTATTATAAATTTCATTTAAACAGATTCTATATCCGAATAAAATAGGCTTAATATTGTTTGAATTAATCCGATAGGTTGTTTTTATTTCTTTATATGATGAAGGATTATAGAACAATTGAATAGTATTAAATAATAAAATATTTTTTTCATCTTTTTCAAACAAAGGTTTACATATATTATTATAAAAATTAATACTTCCTTGAGCATAATCAGATTGTAAATCTGATAAAACCATATTAAATGTGACTACATAAAAATTATCAATACCATAATCTTTAAGATCAAAATCATCTTTTGAAATTGCTTTCTCGAAATTTTTATTTTTATATTTTTCTATTGCACTATATGCCTCTTTATAACAATTATCGTTTAATGTTTTTATTTTGTAATCAATTTTATAAATATTAATTAGTTCGTTTTTATCGACTAATTTATTAAAATCTATATATTCTTTTAATTTAAATTTTTCAATGCTTTCTTTATCAATAAAAACATCTATTTAATATTTATTATACAAAATTTTATATATATAAATACGAATCATTTTACATATGGTATCTTTTCCATTAAGAACATTTAATATTTTTTTGTAATCTTTAAATTTAGGTTTTTCCTCTTTAAACATTTTGATAAAAAGATAATTATATACTTTAATAAAAGCCAAACAAAATAATTTAGCTGTTTCTTTCATTTTTGCCACCAACAAATTTGGTTTAAAAATATAATAGTTCAAAAATTCAATACATTTTTTTAAAACTTCAAGTGGCTCATCTTCCAAATTTATTTCATCTTTTTTGCCCTTTTTATCTTTTTTATCTTTTAAAATATTTGTTAAATAAATCATAGAATTTTTTTCAAAAAGATTTAATAATGTTTCAGATAATATATAATTATTACACTCTAACTTTTTTTCAATATCCTTAATTATAATATCATTTCCGTTTACTATTTTATCCCTATTATCTATAAATTTGTCATCTGTTTTCAAATAATTTTTGAGTAAAATCTGGAATATATCTTTAGATTTTTTAATCATCTCATTCTCTTCTAATATTTTACCTAAAATATTTTGTCTATAATTAATATCTGATATTTTTTTAATTTCTTTGAAAAATATGTATCTAATTTTATCATAAAAATTTTTATCCCTTTTTACTTTTTTACTATTTTCATTAATTAAATTATTTAATGAATCAAAATTCTCAGTGAGTTCCTTGCTTAATTCAGAAGAGTCATCATTTATTTCATCAGAATATTTTTGTATAATTTTAGCATTTTCTCTGATATTATTTTTAAATTTATCTATTATTTCAATATTACAAACATTTTTAAATAATTCTATAATTTTAATTAATTCATCAATAATATACATTTCATTTAAATAAATATATAAATCATCATTTAATTTAAATAAATTTCTATTTATTTCTTCCAATAAATAGCAATAGTAATTAATTTCAATTCCGGATTCATTATTATTTTTTTTTGTGATTCCATCATATAAATTAACTTCATCAGTTATAGAATAACATATACTAGCTAATAATATATAATAACATTCATTTACTTCTTTTGTATGAGCTGGATTTTTTGTGTTATTCATTATATATTTTAAATTTTCTTTTCCAAATATTAGTCCTTCCATATTTTTTATTAATTTATTATGATCATCATTAAATATTAAAACTGCCTTTTCAAATATTTTAAATATATCCAAAATATAATTAATATTTGATTCTACCCACATTATCTTTATTAATAATAAATTAATTTTATTTTCTTTATTATTTTTAATAATTTTCTTTTCCTCATTAAATCTTAATTTCAATAAAATTTCTAATATTTGATGATATTTATCATTTTTATCATAAAAATCATCTTTATTCTTATATTTTTGCAAATAAAATGTGATATAATCTTTCAGTATTATATCTTCAGGTATTTTATCTATAATATCAATAATAAATTTATGATGCGCTGATATTTCATCATATACAGCACTTAATAATGATTCTTCCTTATCATAAAAATCTTTGATTTTATCTATATCTTCTTTTAATAATTCTCTTAATTTTTTTTCGTTATTAAAATAATTAATTTTTATATTTTTGCTTATATATTCGGAAATATTTTGGTAAAAGTGATAGAATCCAGGAATATTATAATTAAATAAAAATTTAGAATCATAATTATCTTTTTTCTCTACTAAATCTAAATATTTTATTATTATTTTTTCAACTATACTTTCCCCTATAAACTTAAATTTAGATTTCACATTTTCGAATAAAGTAGTGAGTATATTATTATCTTCTAATATTTTAAATACTCTTTCTAAATATTCCTTAAATATATTATCTTTTATATAATTAATTAAGCAAGTAGCAATATCTAGTGTGAATTTACTAATATAATTTGTTTTATACATTTTTTTTATAATATCATTACAATTTACTTCTTCAGTTTTAGCCTCATCAATTAATTTAAATGCCTTTTCCATTATTTTATTTCTCATTTCCTCATTTTGATCCAGATAATTTTCAATATAATCAATATATTCATTATTCTCTTCATCATATAAAAGCCTCTCACTTAATTCCTTTTTTAAAAAGTTAGTTAATATATTTTTAAATTCCTCGTCTAATTTTAATTCCTTTTTTTTCTCTTTCAAAACGGTTTTAATGTCCTGAGTTAATAAATCATTTAATCTTATATAATTATTGCAATTTAAATCATCTATAAATATTTGATAAATGGATGGATTGATATCAGGTAATGAATATACTCTTTCATTATTTTTTCCATTGATATTCCTGCTTATATGTACTATAAATATGTACATATAATTATCATTCTTAAAAGTATTTAATATAAAATTACTAACAAATTTTATTATTTTTGAATTACTTGATTGAAAATGAATACATATATAGTAATCCTTTTTTAATTTATTTAATTCATTCTTCTTTTGTATTTCTTCAATCAAATTTTTTAATCCATCTTCACTCCTTATTTCTGAAATCATAAATCTATTTCCTTTATTTTGTCCAACAACTACATTAGTAATACTAGTATATGTATATATAATAGAAATTTTATATTTTGAAGATTCATCTTTATTCCTGTATTCCTTCTGTAGGTATTCTTCAAAATTATTTATATTTTTTAATTCATTGTATTTCATTTTAATTAAATTATTATCAGGCAAAATACAAATAATATCTTGAGGTAATACTTTATAAAGTTTATCTAGTACTTTATCCCTCAAAGATGTTTCATCTATATTTTCTTCTTTTATTTCTTCATTATCTATTTCTTTGTCTTGTTTTTTTGATTCCTTTGAAAAATAATAAATTAACCCTTGAATATCTTCATTTTGGCAATTAATTAATAAATCTTTAAGAGAATAATTTATGCTCGTATATTTTTGAATGATATTTTCGAATCTAAGATCCCCAATTAATTTATTCGCTATGGTTTTTAATCTATTATCTAATAATTTATCAAATGATAAGATCATTTTTTCAAGCCTGTTTAAAAATGCTAGTTCACATTTATTTATATATGCTCTATCAAATAAAATAATAATCCTAAATTTATCATCCACCAAAGTTAACTGTTCATTATCATTTTCCAAGCATATCCTTACAAATTTTTTTTCTTCATCTTTTATTATATAATTTCTATTGTATAAATCAAATAAAAATGGATGAATTTGATTTAAATTTTCCAAAACGATTAATTTTTCAAATCTAGCATCATCTTGAATTTGATTTATTTTCTTAAATCTATATTCCTTGTTATTATCATCAATGAAGGGACTTCCATCATATAATTCTATGTCAATTAATTGATTTTGTAATTTAATATTCTGATAAATTAAAGTTGTTAAAGTTGGGCTTACTTGCAATAATAAATATCTACTATGAAAATCTCTAATATTAGAATTAATGCAACTATTTAGATTATAATCATTTATTTTTGTTGTTTCAATTTTTAAACTATTATTTGGATCCTTTTCAAATTGTGAATTATATAATTGTTTAAACAAAAATACAGAATTCAATAAAATTATTTCATTTTCCTTATATAATTCATAATCTTCTATTATTTTTTTAAAAGCTTTAATACTTTTCATTATATCATCATTTGTTGAATTAAAATCTATATCAATTTCATATTCAATACCTCCAAAATTTCTTTCAATATATTTTATTATTATTGGTACTTTTTCTATATTATCAATTGCTCCCAATTTTCCAAGCTCTATTGCTATTCCTTTTATTAAATTATAAAAATCACGATTTCCATGAAAATCTTTTCTTATTTTATTCTCTTTTTTTAATAAGGCTATAAATTCGTTTTCTTTTTTAATATCCCCAAATTGTCTTTTTTCAATTTGTTCTTTTAATTTTATATCTTTATTATTTTTATATTTTTTAAATACAATTAATTCTTTAATGAATTGTAATTCATTTTTATAGTCAAAATATGTTCGAGAAAGTAATGCAAATATTGGGTCTTTTGTTAGCCTTTCTGAGATGCTTTCAACAATATTATTAGAAGTTTTAATTATTTCATCTAATCTTTGGTCTAAATCAGGAACTGATAAAACCAAAGCTCTATTTACTTTTGCTGCATCTAAAGAATAATTGCTTATACCTACAAAACTCACCCCTTCATCTTTTCCTGAATATTCTAATTTAGAATGTAAAACTTTTAATGGATTTTTTTTTGATCTTTCAGCCAATCCTAATTCATCAAATAAAACCATTATTATAGGTAATTTTTCTGGTTTTTGACCTTTTTGAATTAACTTATCATTTTCTTTTATAAAATGTTTTAATTTTAGTTTTGCTTTATCAAATAGATATTCCACATCTTCAGGTTCAGAAGATTTAGAACCTTGGAAATAAATTTGGATTATCTTTGGAAATAATTGGAAAAATTTATTTTTAGAGTATTTACCCCTCATTGATTTATATATCAATTGAGCACTTAAACTTTTACCAGTTCCAGGTTTACCTATTATAATAAGCGGTATATTTGTTACAATAGATAAAAATAATAAAAATACATTTTCTAATAACAAAGTATTTTTACCTATTCCTTTGTCTAATTCTATTTGGTCTAATATAAATTCTTGTTCAATCCTCAAAAAATCACTTAATTTATTTAGCGTTTCATTATATTTTAAAATTTCCTGGATTAATTTTTCATTTTTTATTTGTTCTAAAAGATTTCCTCCTTTTTCTGTAAAATTTTTATCATTATTTATTAATTTTAATAATATAGGTCTTAAATTTCCTTCAAAATTGGATCTTTTCTTTTCATCTGTTAATCTAATATAATAGCATAAATAAATTGAACAGATAATACTTCTTATTTTATTAATTTTTTCATCATTAACCTTTCCTAAATAATTATTTTTAATATTGAAATATTTATTGAAAAAATCAATACATTTAGCAAATCTAGCTATTTCCCTTAATGAAACCACAGAGGGATCAAAAGTATTTCTTAAATATATATGGCATTGAGAAATTGCATCTCTTGTTAAATCATGTAAAATTATTTCCTCTTCTGTGAATAATTTTTTTATGATACTATGGATATATTTTTTTTCATCATCATCATCAATTGAGCCAAAACTAAAAATATAATATAATAATGATTGAGGAAGAGGTTCTACTATATAAACTAATTCGTTATCATTATCATCTGATTTACTTAATCCGCATTTTTCTTTATTTTCTTTTCTTTTTCTATATGGATTACATGCACCAATTAGACGAATGTTTTTACAAAGTTTATTTCCATTATATGCTCTATTAATGAAAATTTCAGTTAATAGTGACATAGATAGACAGGTATTCATCTCATCAAAAAATATCCATAATTCAGGCTCCTCGATTTCATCTTTTTCTTCAGTTGATTCGTTTTTTTCCATCTTTTCTTTCTTTTCTTTATATTCTTCCATTAATTTTTCCATCTTTTCTTTCTTTTCTTTATATTCTTCCATTAATTTTTCAGCTTTTTCATTTTTTTCTTTCATTATTTCATATAATTTTTCATCAGTAATACCTGGATGAATATTAATTATTTCAACAGTAGTTTCCCCATTATTTAAAATTTGATTTAATTTTGTTATTAATGCTGTTTTTCCACATCCTGTATCACCCATTATAATTACTGGAACATTGGCTTTTATTCTATAAACCAGTAAAACCATTTTTTTAAAATTATCATTTGTAATAACATAATCATCTTTTTCAATTATAGATAATAAAGATTTATATTTTTTCCCTTTTATTTCTTTATCAGTTTCTAATTCATTTCGAAGATTTAATATTTCTTTTATTCTTTTTAAATAATCAATTGAGCAATTATACTCATTTGTTTCTTTGGTAGGAATATATAATCTATTATATATCATTTTTTCTTTAATTATAAATATCAATGGTGTTGGAAAATCTCGATGTAAATCATTATCATATATAGCTGATAATTTATCTATATAATCTATATCTTTTTTTGAATTTTCGTCTATACCTGTTAATAATTGGGCAAATCCACCATTTGTAAAATATTTTGTACATAAAGCGAATTGCCTAATTCTCTCTTCAGTAACATTTTTTCCATTACTATAAAAATAAATTTTGGAATCAAATTTACTATATTGAGAAATAAAAAGTTTAATAAATATATTTATTTGATGGTAAGAATATTTTGGAATATCTATATATTTTTTTACAAAATTTTGAATTTCTATATTAGAGTTAATTTCTAGCATTCTACTAAAGATTTTAATCGTTTCTTCAGGATAATTAAAAGCAGGCATATTTTCAAATGTAATATTTTCTCTTGGAAATATATTTAATATATCAAATTTTTTTAAATAATCATCGAAACAATTCGGAATTTCTATATAAATTGAAATATCTTTTGGAATATAAAGAATATTTTCATTATTTGAATAAAATTTAGTAACTAGAAAAGAAAATAAAAATTCA
>Ga0352979_1032245_pt1 | contig 9943 bp, 6 predicted proteins | sample Cowrumrumenfluid_3_FD_205951 | JGI IMG/M metagenome (GOLD analysis project Ga0352979, IMG submission 205951) | Metatranscriptome of Cow rumen microbial communities from the University of Illinois at Urbana-Champaign, USA - Cow X-2 rumen fluid... | ecosystem: Host-associated > Mammals > Digestive... | reverse complement strand
CTTTATTTCATTTAAAAATTATATTTCAACATATCCACCAATCATTTTACTTGTTTTTACTCCATTAATGAAATCATGTCCACCTGAAATAATTACTTTATCTCCAGATTCTAAGATTCCTTTTGATTTTAATTTTTCAATACCAGCTTCAACTGTAGCATCTGTTGTTTCTTTGGCTTCAACATATATTGGTGTTACATTCCATGCTAATGCTAATTGACGGAATGTTCTTTTATTATCTGTAACAGCTAAAATTGGACATCCAGCTCCCATTCCAGAAATACGTCTTGCAGAATCTCCTGAATGTGTATAACATATTATTGCATCAGCATTAGTATTTTTGGCTGTAACACATGCTGAATATGCTATATTATCTTCTAATGTATTTAAATTAATTCTTTCATTTTCTTCAAATCTCTTCCAGTAATTAACTTCTGGTTCAACTCTATTTGCTATTTTTGTCATTGCTTGAACACACTCTAATGGATATTTACCCATAGCACATTCTCCAGATAACATAATAGCACTTGTTCTATCATATATAGCATTTGCAACATCTGATGCTTCTGCTCTTGTTGGTAATGGATTACTCATCATTGATTCTAACATTTGAGTTGCTGTAATTGCAGGTTTTCCTGCTTGATTACATAACTTAATGAATTTCTTTTGAACTACTGGTGGTTCTGTAAAGTCAGTTTCTGTAGCCATATCACCACGAGCTATCATTTGAGCATCTGCTACTCTTGCTATATCTTCCATATTAGATAAACCTTCAACATTTTCAACTTTAGTAATAATTTTAATATCTTTTCCACCATTATCATCTAATACTTTTCTTACTTGTGCTATATCATCTAAGTTTCTAGCAAATGAAATTGCAACATAATCATATTCATGTTCACATGCAGTTTTTAAATCTGCTATATCTTTTTCAGCTAAAGCAGGTAATCTTATAATTGTACCAGGTAAATTCATTGTTTTTCTACTTCCTAAAGGATTTCCATGAACTACTGTACAAACAATATCTTTTCCAACAACTTCATCAACTCTTAATTCAAGAGCACCATCATCAATTAAAATTTTTGTTCCTGATTTAACATCTTTATATAATTCTTTATATGAAACAGAAACACCTTTTTCGTCTCCTGTTATATCTTCATTAAATAATGTGAATTTTTGTCCATCTTCAATTTTTATTTTCTCATTTTTTCCTGTATATAACATTCCTGTTCTGATTTCTGGACCTTTCATATCCAAAATCATTGGAATTGGTAAATCATATTCTTCTCTTAATTTTATTATTTCATTTGTTTTCCATTCTTGTTCATCATAACTTCCGTGAGAATAATTGATTCTACAAACATTTAATCCTGCATCAAATAAAGCTTTTAATATTGTTTCGCTAGCAGGTCCTATAGTTCCAACTATTTTTGTTTTCTTTAAATATGTTTTCATTTTCTTTTTTCTCTCCTCTTTTTACAATTTTTAACACTTTTAGTAGTATACCAAAAAAATCACTTTTATTCAATAGTTTTTTATATAAAACCTAAAAATATGTTGCTATATAGTTACAAATCACAGTTTAATTTTAATAGAGTAGCTCATATTCCAAAAAAAGCACTGTAATAAATTAAACCAATTTATTATAGTGCCTTTTCTATTATTATATTCCATATTTTTCTTTAAATTTAGCTGCTCTACCACCAGTTGTATTTTGTTTTAAGTTTCCTGTCCAAAATGGATTACATTTTGAACACACATCAACTTTCATATTTCCTTTTGTTGAATTTGTTTCTATAACATTTCCACATGCACATGTAATAGTAACTGCTTGATAATTTATTCCTTCTTTCATTTCGTATTCACCTCTTTCTCGTATTCAAATTTTGTATTTGATATAATTAAATTATATTCTATTTATTATTTTCCTCAGTTGTATCTGCATTTTCTTCTTTTTTATCCTCAGAAAATTTTATTGCTTCACTACCAATGACTGTAGTTAACTGTTCTTTAATATTAGTTCTATGTACTAATTTATATGTTATATTAAATAAAATAGCTACAATACATATCAGTAATGCTATTCTTTTCCACCATTTAGCTAACATACCATCACCTTCCTTAACGCAGATTTAGATACAGTAATATTATACTACTTTTTTTTTTTATTTGTCAATCATTTTTTATTTTAAGTTTCCTGTATTTTTAAAAAATTTCGTCATATCTTCATTCATTTTTGAATGCTCTAACTCAAACCCATTATATATATTATATATTTTTGTCTCATCAATATTTAATTTTAAAATATCACTTCCAAAAACATCTATCATATCATCCAAAAAAACAATTACAGAATCAATCACTTTATTAATAAAATCTTTTTTTTCTGTATCATAAATTTTTTTATCAAAATATCTTAATTGTTCATAAAGAAGATTTATTATTTTTTGAGATAAAACATTATTACTACCATTATTAAAACTTTTTATATATTTAATTACCTCTGGAGTCTCTATTCCTTTTCCATTTATTCTCTTTATAATATGTGTATAAAATTTATTTATATAATATACTTCATTTGGATCAAATAATACCCCATCGTTGTTTTCATTTAATACTTTAATCAAACCTATAATATATTCTAATACCAAAGGTCCTAATATACAATATCCATATGAAAACTCATTATTAATTATTGCAGTATTTTCTCTATTAAAAAATCCAAAAGGAGAGTTAAATAATCCTTTATTAATAACACTTCCAAAAATAATAGACTCTTCAAAATTAAATTCTTTCTCAATATTATATTGAGATAATTGATACATACTATTTCCTTTCATTAAATGATACGATTTTCTTCCCATATTATTTACTACTCTAATATCAGATTCCTCATTATCACCAATATGTACCGTACTAACTCCATTATAAAACTCAAAGAAATATTCCCACATATCTCCACTTTCTTTTGTTTTTCCTATTTCAGAAGAAACAAAAATATCATCATAATTATAATATCCACAATTATTTAATATTTCTTCTAAAATATCCTTTGTGAAATACATATCAGAAACAAGAATAATTTTTTTCTTCGCTTTTAATAATTTATTATATAATTTCAATACATCTATTTTAGGAATACAAAAATCTAATTCTGTTTGAATCTCTAATTTTTTTATTTCTTTTACTTGTTCTCTTGATAAATTCGTTAAAATTTCAAATTCTTCATAAATTTCATGTATTGTACATGTTTCTTTTTTTCTCCTAAGATTTTCTCTTGACTTTATTCTTATTTCAAAAAAGTTATCTAAAATATTTTCTTTTGCTAACCTTTTATCTATTACCCTAAATATATCATCAATGTCATAAACTTTTCTAGTAATTAAAGTATCAAAAATATCAAATGTTATCACATCATATTTTAATAACTCATTATATAAATCATTAGCTCTAATATTATAATAACTAGACAAATTTTTTTCTCCATAATTTAACAAAAACATATCTTTCAAATTATTATATATTGCAATATCATACCCTTTACTACGAGTTACCAAACCAATAATCTTTTCATATATAATATCTAATTGTCCATTCTCTTTTATTGTATCTTCTTCTATTTCATTATATAAATCTAACAATGGTAAAATAGCATCTTTTTTTGCCCAAAACATTCTTCCAGCAGAATATTCTAAATAATTTCTTTCAAACTTTATATTTAACTTACTACAAATTTTTTTGGCTAAACTTCTATAATTTAACCATGTATGAGTCCAATATGTTAATGATTCTATCGTATCTGGATAAACTAAACCAATATTATCATTTTCCATTAAATAAAAATATTTCATAATTCTTTCTTCAGAACCCAACAAATTATCTAATAGATATTTTCTCCATTCGTCTTGTCCATCGCCATTATTTAAACTTTTTTTTGAATAAATATGCATTATATAATCATACTGTTTTAATTTTTTTGAAAAATAATACAACATTACACAAAAATCATTCTCACCATTATGAGATTCTACAACTTCTATATGATTTAAATTAACCAATCTTTGAAATACCTCTTTAATTTTTTGAGTACTTACATTTTCTCTTATTGATATATACAAATCAAATTCATATGGAATATTCTTTAAATAACAATAAAACTCATGTGCTAAATCTACATAATACAAATGCAAATGTATTCCAATCTTTTTATGTAATGAAGTTTGACATATCACATTTTTTTCAACATTTGATTTATTTGATACAAGTTTTTGAACATGATTAGCATATGACGATATCATTGGAATTCCAGTTAATTTTGATAACGATCTAGAATATTTTGCTTTCGTATTTAGTATTCTTTTTATTTTTTTAGGCATACATCCATATGCTAATTTAACTGATTTTTTGGTAAATTTCAAAACAGTTTTTTTACCATTTATTAAAAATCTATCCACTTTATTTTCAGAATCATCATTACATTGAGTTGAACGTTTTTTTCCAGATTCCTCTTTACATTTTTTATCAGAAATATTTTCATTCTGAAAATTAGTTTCATTTGAGCCCCCAATATTTTTCTTCAAATTATTATTCAATTCATCTCTAATTTTTATATTCTGATTTTGCTCATTAATTTTTATTATCTCTTGAGAATTATTTTGAACCTGCTCATTTTGTTCAAGCTCTTTTTCACTTTCCTCATTTCGGGATTTTATCATCTCTTCTAAACTAGCCAAAGAATTAAAATATAACTCTAACATTAATGGATCACTCAAATCTTTTTGAATTGCTTTTTCCAGCTCAACAAATTCTGATTTATATTCAAAAATACCTTCTATTTTATATAATTCTTCTCTCATTTCTTGAGTAATTCCATTAATTAATTCTATTGATCTATACTCTATAAATTCAATAGGAACATTTTCTTCATACCATTCTTGATCATATAAATAATACTTATTATCCTTCACAAATACATTTTGAAATACCAAATCCCAAAAACCATGTTTTACATATGTTAGCTTTTGATTTTTTTCCTCTGAAATATCAATATTATATTTTTTAAAAATATTTATATTTTCTATTTTTTGTAATTTCAATAATACTTTAATTTTAAAATCATTTATTTGATTAATTACATCATTAAGACCTTTATTCGATATTATTTCTTCTATTAAAACATCAAATCTCTTAGAATCCAATAATATTTTACTTTTTATATAATTATCAAAAACAGAATCTAAACTATTTAATCCTAATATTTCTATTAACTTTATATTTTTCTTAACATTTTCTAACTGTCCTTTACTAACTTCATCTACATTTTCTTTAATAGCATATTCATCATATAATAACGTTCTTAATCTATATTTTTCCGGTCTAATATTATTATAAAATACAGCATTAACATCACTTAAATTATTATCATTACTACATTCTATAAAGAAACAATTAGCACACTCCTTAAATTTTTCTTGACTCTCATCTATTACATAATAGAAAATCTCATTTTCTGCAGATACATAATTATTCTTATCCAATGAAAATATAACATTTCTTCTTAAATCATTTTTCAATGGTAAATATTTATCAGAAAAAATTACATTCACTTGCTCTATTCTTGGTAAAACATAATAATATCTATAATATTCAAATTCCATTTCTTCTAAAATAGAATCTAACCTCTGCTTAGAAAAGCCATAATATTTATTTTGAAGCAAATTAGCAGCTCCCAATTGATTATTTTCTATTAATAAAAGTTTTCCATCATCATTTAAAAAAAGTTTCAAGTCATTTATAATTTTTGCATTTTTGGCATTTACTTGATTATTATCTAAACTCTTAATTAAAATAATATAATCAAATTTTTCATCTATATAATCGATAGAAGAAAATATTTTTAAATTTGAATAATTATCTTTTAATTCATCTGATACATATTTTTCTACAACACATACTTTATTAAATTTTTTAAAACAAAAACTTAATATTCCATTATTTATTTCACCAATAACTAGTATTGAATTAAATTTTACAAATTTATACCAACTAATAATATTAGCTTGTAAATTATTTAATTTGTTTATTTTTAATTTCTCCAAATTACCTATATTTTCATCCATGCAATCCTCCAGCATTATTTATTATATTTAATATCTATTGTTTCAATATCATATGAAGCAGTATTTCTTGTAAGATTTAAATTATAATATGGATCTGGTTTTTCTAACAAATCTTTCCATTTTTCTCTAAAATTCTTACATTCTCTATTAAATCTTTCATTTTTTTCTGGAGTATTTTCATATCCTCTAGTTTTTGATTCATAATGCATAAGTTCTACATAAGGATTGTAAATGTTAAAATATCCTTTTTCTCTTAATTTCAAGCAAAAATCAACATCATTAAATGCAACTGCAAACATTTCTTCTTCCATATATCCAACTTCTTCATATAGTTCTCTTCTACAAAGTAAACAAGCTCCAGTTACAGCACTAATATCTTGTATTAAACAATCTTTTCCATAATAACCTCTACAACCATAAGGTAAACCAGGGAACAAATTAGCTGCTAAATTTCCTATACCATATGCAATTCCAGCATGCTGAATTGATTTATCTTCATAATATAATCTAGCACCAACAGCGCCTATTTCTTTCCTTTGAGCATATCCAACTAACTTTTCTAACCAATCTGGAGTAATTAATCTAGTATCATTATTTAATTGCATCACAAATTCACTATCACAATTTTTTACCCCAAAATTAATTATTTTCGAGTAATTAAATCCTTTTTCTGGATAATAAATAATTCTTACTTTATCATTTTTTTCAATTTCTTTATAATATTCAAATATTTCTTTTGTTTCACTATTATTTTCTATAACAACAATTTCATAATTGTTATATGTTGTTAATTTTAATATTGATTCTACACATCTTTTCAAATAATTTAAACCATCTTTATTAGGAATCATAATTGAAACTTTTGGATTACCTTCAACTTCAAATTGAACACTATATATTCCTGGAATATCTCCACCATGATCAACAATAGCTTTTCTTCCTAATCTTATTTGATGATCCATTGCAGCTCTTTTTCCTGATTCATATGCATAAGGCTTAGCATCTGAAACTTTGGCTGTAGATTCATTATGAATTCTCCAATGATACAATACCTTTGGAATATGCACAATATTATTAGTTAATTCAGAAGCTCTTAAAACCAAATCAAAATCTTGAGCTCCATTATATTCATCTCTAAATCCTCCAATCTTGTCCATTAATTCTTTTTTCATAATAACAAAATGTGTAATATAATTATGACATGCTAATGTATCTGGTGCAAAATCAGGTTTAAAATGAGGATCACATCTATTTCCAACCACTTCTTCTATTTTATCTTCATCAGTATAAATAAAATCAACTTCTGAATTTTCATTAATTGTTTTTACAATTTCAAATAATGCAAATACAGGTATCACATCATCATGATCCAATAATCCTATATAATCACCTGTGGCTAATTTTAAGGCTTCATTTGTATTTCCAGAAATTCCAGCATTTTTTTCTAATAATTTATATTTTATTCTTGGTTCATTTTCAAAATATTTTCTAAGCTCAAGATTTTCTTCTGGACTTCCATCTGCCAAACATAATTCCCAATTTGAATATGTTTGTCCTTTCATACAATCAATTAAATCTTTAAAAAACAATTCTTTTGTATTATACATTGGAACTATAATGCTGATTTTGGGTTGTTTTTCAAATACAACATTTCTTTGTTTTTCCAATTCTTCTTCATTTGGCTCATTATTATTTATCCATGCATAATATTCTGCTCTTAAATTTCTTTGCGTATTTTTACATATTTTATTTTTTAATTTTTTTAAACATTTTTTTACTGTTGGAATAAATCCATATTTTTTAAAATAATATTTTACTTGATTAAAAATATGTATTAACTTTTTCATAATTTCAAATCTCCTCATCTAAAACAAATTTATTTTTCAACTTTATGTACTCTAATAACCGGATCAATTCTAACCAAACCAACCACTGGCTTTTGAGTAATAGCCTCAACTAATAAAGCATCATATTTCCTATTTAATACTTCTAAATTTCCCTGAAGATTATATTTTGTACAACTAAATGATAAAGTATATCTTCCTGGAACTACTGGAAATTTCACTTTAAATTCACATATTACAATATCACCTTTATGATATTCACCTGTCATTATTTTTTCTATATCAGTATTTGTTCCAGCAATATCATTTCCATGAAAATCTTTTAATGTCATAGTAAAAATTGGATCTTTCACTGTTGTATTAAATACTATTTTTGATTTTAATATTGTATACTCATCATTATCAAAAGTATTAATATAATTTCCATTTATATCAAACATTCCATAATCAATTACTTCAGCTTCTCCATTTCCATATGTTGTAATATTTGGATTTTGAATAAAATTATCTTTCCAATTTTCTCCATCTACTTCTTTTTTATCAAACTTTAAATTTTCATTTACTAATACATCATCTTCTTTATCAATTTTTTTCTCTTCTTCTGGATTAATACCAACAATTATTTTTTTATATTTCTCAACTCCTTCCTTAACATCACCATCAAATATCTTTTTTCCACTACTAATAATAATTGTTCTATTACATTGTTTTAATACATCTGAAACACTATGTGTAACAAAAAGTATTGTTTTTCCCGATTCTTTAAATTGTTCAAATTTCTTAAAACATTTTAATTGAAACGCCATATCTCCAACAGATAATACTTCATCAACAATTAATATATCCGGCTCAACATTAATAGCACAAGCAAAAGCTAATCTAGCAAACATACCTGAAGAATAAGTTTTTACTGGTTGGCTTAAATGCTCACCTATATCAGCAAAATCAATAATTTCTTGTTCTTTTTCTTTTATTTCTTTATCTGTTAATCCCATAACTTGTCCATGCTGATATATATTTTCATATCCTGTCAAATCAGGATTAAACGCTGTACCAAGCTCTAATAATGAACTAATTTTACCATTTACTTCAATTTTTCCAGATGTTGGATTTACAACTCCTGTAATCATTTTCAATAATGTTGACTTTCCAGCTCCATTCTTTCCCAAGATTCCAACAATTTCACCCTTTTTTATTTCAACACTTAAATTATCCATTGCTCTAAATGTTGAATGCTTTTGATAATGTGGTAACATTGCTTCAAATAACCTATCTTTTTTGTTTGCATACATTTTGTATTCCTTTACTAAATCTGTTATTTTTATAACAGTATCTGTATCCCTCATTAATTTCATTCCTTTCTTTTTTCTCTCAAAAGATTATTTCGAATTCATTTTTCTATATACAACATTTTCATTTGTTTCTCTAAATAATTCAAAGCCTATATTTTTCATGTCATCATTAAGAATTACTTCTTTACTCACAACAATATAATTTAAATTATTATCTTTTGCATATTGACCTAAATATTCAACATTACCATTATTCAAATTAACCACAGGCGGAAATTCTGAAGCATGATCACTATCTGTGGGGGAAGGATTTCCATTTTCATCTGGAATATTAAATACTATTCTTGTATATGGTAAAAAAATATCAGCATAAACTTGTTGAATTTGTGATGACATTCCATATGGTACCATTGCCCTTTTTTCCTCATACATATCATCATTCTCTATTATTTCAGCAACTGCAATAGTCTCATCTGGTAGTTTATACCAATTATTTACTTTTATGGTATTAGATTCATTAAAAACACTACCTTGTATATAAGATATTACTATAAATACACCAAAAATTGCTCCTAATTTATAATACTTATTTTTTAATTTTGAAATTATTTTTGTTATTGCATATGCAATTGTTAGTGTAAATGGTAACATAAAATAAAAACGGTACATAGAGCCAAAATTAATAAAT
>Ga0352979_1019148_pt1 | contig 10124 bp, 6 predicted proteins | sample Cowrumrumenfluid_3_FD_205951 | JGI IMG/M metagenome (GOLD analysis project Ga0352979, IMG submission 205951) | Metatranscriptome of Cow rumen microbial communities from the University of Illinois at Urbana-Champaign, USA - Cow X-2 rumen fluid... | ecosystem: Host-associated > Mammals > Digestive... | reverse complement strand
AGGAAAATATTATCTTCCAAAAGAATGGGTAGGCAATATAGAAGACCTTTTTATACTAAAAGTAAAAGGAGACTCTATGATAAAGAAAAATATAACAGATGGGGACTATGTTTTAATAAAAAAACAAAACACAGCAGAAAATGGAGACATAGCAGCAGTTGATATAGAAGGAAATGCCACCTTAAAAACCTATAGAAGCATGGGGAACCAAGTTATTCTTATGCCAGAAAATGATGCCTATGAACCTATAATGCTTGAAGAAGGACAATTTAATATTATTGGAACTTTAATTGGAATTATAAAACAATAAAAAATTTCTATACATAATGTATGCATTATTTATGGAGCTGTTGCACAAAGAATTCTAGTCACAATATATAGCATATTTTATACATTCATTTATTGATGCAACAGTTCCATATTATTTTGTAGCAGATATAATTACTACTATAATACACTAACTCTTCACTAATGCATTCACTCAATAAATGAATTTGCATAGCAATATTTACATCCACTATAACACTTTTTAGGAGGCCACCCTCCTATATCTATAGAATTAGTACAGTTACAAAGCTTGCGTTTTTTTGGTTCTTTAAGGTCAACATTTTTATGTTCATTATGCAATTCTGATAATAAATATCCATCAATACATCTATGTGGATCTAAGCCTTCAACACAACAAGCTTCAATTTTCACATTGTACTTTTCAGCTTTTTTTTGAAGCCAATTATTTATTTTTAATTTTTCTTCTAAATTAGGTGTAATTATCTTCCACTCATACTTACTAAATCTATAATCAACTTTATTATGAATTCCATTTTCTAAAAAACTAAAGGTATAATTTTTTATTCCTAATCTAGATGTACATTTCATAATTTCATCAACCATAGATAAATTAGTAAATTCCTCTCCAGTATACTTATTTTTTAATTTTAAAATAGGATCAATTCTTAATCTTATTCTTAAAGGACTTCCCAACAATTCAATAACATCTTTTAAATCATTAATTGCTTTATATGGTTTTGGAACATTAGGTTCAAGTATAAAATTTGAACCATCCTTATTTTTACCTATTATTCTACCTCCCATTCCAGTTATTGTACACTGATAGAATAATTGAATTCCTTGATTTTTTATTTGTGTAAGAAAGCTATATATCTCCTTTTCCAATAAAGAATTTGGATGTTTTGACCATAATACTAATGTATGTATATCCATTCCTTTATCAATTCTATTTTTAACTTCATTTATCAACTCTTTAGGATAAAATTTAGGCATATCAGTCATTCGCGATGCACTAATAACTTTACTATTACTTTTAATAGGTAAAATTTTTTTATCCTCTTTAAATAATGATAATTGCTCTACATTCATTTTAATCTCCTACTATTAATAACTAGAACTAACATTCCCTGTTGGTTCTTCATCTGGTAAATACTTACCATATTTGCTGTACATTGGTTCTAATACTTCTATAATATTATATCCTAAGTTTTCTTTTATCCATTTCCAAACCTCATTTAATTCTAAATTAAATTTTCCAGTAAAATCTTGTTTTTGTAACCATTTGCTATCTACCGAATTTATTAACATTAACATATTTCTAATATATATATAATCAAGTTTATCTTCAATCTTTTCATTCAATAAAGTTTCTATTTGCTTAATACTTTCAGATGAAATCTTAATAATATTTACTAATTTTAATACTGTTTCACATGCTATAGTATTTATAACTCTTAATTCCTTATTGTATATTTTAATAGTATCTATATATATTTTTAATATATCATCTAAATATTCTACTGCTTGGTATTCTCCAATTAGCCAAATAAATATTAAATTACAATAATTAGTGTCCTTATTATTAATTTTACTAAATACATTTTCCTTTAAACCTACATATCCTTTAAATTTTTTTAAATCAACCAACCAAGGATTATTAACAACGTAGTTAAATATTTCTTCATTAATTATATCTGGGTTAGTAAAAGTCCCCAATTTATTAAATAAAAACTTAAATTTTCTGATATTTAATGTACTATAATCACCTTGTTCTATTTTTTTATAAATTTTTTTGAAGTCGCTTCCCAATAACTCTTTTAATCTATTCAAATCAGATATAAAATTTGAATTTTTATAGATAAACTCTTCCTTCCATTTCTTAATATCAATTTTGCTTTTACCAAATTTCTTTCCATAATTAATTTTAAATCCTAAACTGTATCTTTTTCTCTTTCTAATTTTTTTTGCTAACCAAGATTTAGAAATACTTATTCCAATACTATTATAACATTGATAAAGCATGTCAATTATTCTTTTATTATCTTTAACATATATATTATATATATTTGATGGTACATTATATATAGAACTATATATTTTCTTGCATAACTTAGATATCTCTTCAAAATCAATATTTAAATCATAAAATTCTAATTCTTTAACTTCTCCCATTTCAGTTTTATCATCATTTAACTCTAATTTTAAATCATTTGTAAGAAAACTTGTATAATTATTTATATTATCTTCATAAGATTTATTATTGAATATTATCATGTCATCTACATATCTCAACATTTTATCTTTCACATTCTGATTAACAAACCATTTATCATAACAATTTAAATACATATTAGAAAGTACACCTGACAATGGTAATCCTTGTGGTATTCCTTTTCCTTCATTTGTATCTAATAATTTTCTACTTATATAATTGTTTATTACTGATTCTAACCATTCCTTATGTTGAAACCAAGTATTTTCTTGTAAGTATTCATTCAATATTTCCAAAAGCTTTCCATGATCAATATTTTTATAATACCCTTTTAAATCAAGTTTTATATAATATTTATAATTATTTTTTTCTTTTTCTTTCTTTTGATTTGATATAAACTTATTAAAATACTGTTCCATAAACATTTTTGTAACATATGGGACTTCTTCATTTTCTTCTAATCTATTTCCAAATGATATTTCTTTATTTTGAATATTATCAATACATAAACCAATACTTGTTATTATACTTGTACTAATCAATTCATTTGTTGCACTCTCTATAATTAAAGGTCTTGTATTTCCATCTTTTTTAGGCATACTATATTCCATGTAATTGTCCATATATATTTTATCAATACAATCCTTCATAAATGTTCTAGCAACATCTATTATTCTATGCTTATTTTTTATTAAGTAATTTAACTCTATTTCATCTGTAATCATTAAATTATTTAATGTAGTTATTGTTTTATTAACTATATCAAGCATTCTTTTCCTATTACTAATATATTCATATATATCTTGTTCTCTTATATTTGTTTGATAATATGATTTTTTATATGTATATTCTGTAGACTTCCAATATGAACATTTTAAATTAGTATACTTAAAATCATACTTTTTTGTTGGTCCACTTATATCATATATTTTATACTTTTTCATATAATTAACTATACTTTTTATCTTCCTTAACTGACTTTCAGTTTCTATATTTAATAAATATGTTTTCTGTTCAATTCTATATAAATCATTTATATTTTCAGCTAATTCTCTTTCTTCATTCCAATTAGTAAAATTATTTACTAATATAAAAATTGGTGCATTAATTATTTTTTCTTGTATCTTTTTTAAATCAACAGGAAATTTTTCACAAATTATATGATAATTAATAGTTATATTTTTATACTTATAATTAATTTCTGAAATGTATTTTTCAAACATTTTTTCCAACCAATTTACTCTTATTTTGCTGACTTCAATAAAAACAACATTTATATAACATATATCATTTTCATCTTTAGTTTCTAAATAAGTATCTATATATGAATAAGTTGCTGTTCCCACATTACATCCTATATCAAGTATATTTATCTTATCAACATTTTCAATTATATTTATATACTCAGTTTTATTTCTCATTTCATTTAATGAATTTATACATTTAAAATAATGTGTTCCAAAATATTTGTATATCTCATTTGCAATTAAAATTTCATTTTCTTCAGCTGTTGCACTAGAATGCTTCAAATTTAAGTTTAAGTTATTATGTTTAAATATATCAATTAAATATTCATATGCTTTGTAAGTTTCTTCTTTTATTAAATAATGATTCATACCATAACCTCTGCTTATATCTTTATTTTATTTCTTCTTTCTGTTTTTGTAGTCTGGCAATAAAGTATTTGACTATCAAAATCAACTTCTTTTATTTATTGTTTGTTTTCACTCTTTAGTTTTTTATCCATTTGAATATTTACAAAAAACTCATTGCCATCTTTATCATATTCATTTTGTTTCAATTTTGATATATTTTTAATATCGTATATCTCACTCAAATTTCTAATTATTTTTTCTAATTCCTCCTTTTGTTTAAAAAGAATTCTTGCATTACTTTGATTATCATATTCATAAATAGTTACTTTTTCTACTTTATCTGTATATGTTTCTATAATATTACAAAATTCAAGTTCTGGTAATATAACTGTAGGTTTATCTCCATTGTTAGATGCTACATTTAAAATTGGTTGTAACTTTGAAATATAGTAAATTTCATATATATCTGTATTTGCTTTATTATTTATAATCGTATAATCGAAAGCACAACCTTTTCGCTCTTTTAAAGAAGAAGGAATACGTGAGGCAAGATTATAACTTTTTCCTATATATATAATCTCTTTTTGATAATTATATATTCTATATACTCCAGAACAGTTAACAACATTACACAAACTATTAATCAACTTTTCTATATCTATATGATATCTATTCCATCCCAAAGTACTATTAATCTCTGATAATAACTTATCTTTTTTTCTTCTATTTTCTGTTATTTCTTTTTGATTTTTATTAAATCTCTTAGGTTCAAAATACTTTTTCAAATCACTGTTTTCAATTTCTATAAATGTCATTTTGAATATATTGTTATAATCACTTATTATTATAGCAATATATTCAATTGCTTTTATTAGTTCTTCTGCATTTCTAGCAACTCTTAATTGCATAGAATATACTTCTGTTGGATATTTTAATTGTAATTTTTCTATATTTTCTAAATTTTTAACCGTAAACTCAAATAATTTAAAACAAAATTTTTTTTAAGTTGGTGCTACAGCATTTGCATTTATGATTCCTAAATTTGTTATAATTTTTTTGCATCCCCAGAAAAAATGCTCCTTATTATTAAAATAAAAATCTAAAGGCAAATCTTCTAAACGTTTTTTAAACTCTATATCCTCATTCATATTAAACACTTCCTTTTATCATTCAAATTTATTGTTACATAACAAATTAAATTTGTAATATCACCTATTTTCCTTAGGGTTAACTATTGTTATTAGTATTTTAATAATTTTCACTTCTTACTTTTTATTATTTTTCTATTTTATCTGTTCATTATTGTCACTATATAACTTTAATAGCATTATTTTGTCGATATAATTATTATACTACATTTATACATTGTCGAAAACATTATCATTAAAATTTTAAAAAAATTCTTTATTTTTTCAAATATAAATTTATAAAAAGCTCCCTTCTAGATAAACAATTTTATTATTCTAACTGTTTATCTAAAAGGAAGCAAATCAACATTTATATAGTTAAAACTTTAATATTCAGTTTTGTTTAATGCTAATATCTTATTTTTCAAGCTTACCATTGAAATTTTGCTGGGCACTAAAGCTCCTTATTACTTATTTAATAAATGATTCTTATACCAAATAATAAGATCTGTCCTATTTTTTTCGAACCATTGAGTTGTTATAAAAATTTCTTTTCCCATAAAAGTAAGAGATTTTTTTCGGTATCTTATATATTTACTGTTACCTTTGTTTGCATCTCTACTATCTGCAATAATTGGGTAATCGGTATGACTAAACAACTGTTTTGTATATTCCTTTGTTTTTAATTGTTCTATTTCAGCTTCTGAAATAGCATTCATTTCAATCAATTTTTCAAAGAACTCAAAAGCCAATTTACCAACGGGGATATTTCCATATGTAGACTCATCATTTATTTCAAATTTAGGCTTACTTGTCTTTTCTTGTACTAAAAATCTAATATCATATGAATCTAAATTACATAATTCTGCTATTATTTTTATAGTATTTAATTTTTCTTGACTACTTTTATTTGTTTCAATATATGCATTGGTGTCGATTTTATATGATTTTCTTAGTTTACTATCAGACTCACTAAACCATGCAAAATTTCCATTATGATATATTGTTGGATCCATATCATAAAGCATTTTATGTATTACCTTATAAGCTGCAGTCACATCAGAAGTATTAATAAAACTCTCCATTATCGTAACTTGTACTATTTTTTTGTTGGTAACATCTAAATCCTCATTCCAATCAAACCATTCTTCATTATCTGTAATTTTGGAAATTTTTATCTTAGGCAACCACCATATTTTTATGGCTTTTTTAAAGAGAATCTTTGCTCTATTGATAATTTCAGTTTCACTCCATGATTCACACTGCTTTATATATTCATTAAGAAAAAGTTTGCTGAATTCAAACCCTTTTTTAGGCATACTTTTCTTAACCTTAAAAGGTGAGTTACTATAATCACTATTATATGCAGTCAATGTCAAATTTCCAATAGTATCTTTATACTTTGAATGAATCGATTCCCATTTACTTCCAAGCATCTCTTTCCAATCATTTGTAAGTGTCTGAGGCATAACATGTTCAATTGTCAATATACCATCATTAATTAATTGTTCAACAAATAGTCTTTTCTCTAATTCGCTAAATTTTATATTTTCATTTTTATAATAAACATCAAAACTTTTTAATGCCTTAATAACTTTATCATTATACATACACTCACCTTCTTTTTATTAAATTAGTACTATATATTTAGGAGTCTAGTTAAAATCACTTAAATTTTCTATTTTTATAATAATCTTTAACTCTATATTCAATTGCATCTTTCATTTGCTTCTTGAAGCTTTTGTTTTTTATAATCTCTTTTAAATCCTCTTGAAGTGCCATAATGTTATTTTCTTTTTCTTTAAAGAAATCTTCATGTGTCTTTAGCATGAATTTTATTGGGTTGTTTTTTGCAAGTTTTATGTAGTCTTTCTTTTCCCAGCTTTCAAAGTCTTTTGTGCTTTTGTCTTTTAGCATGTCCACTTTATTTGAGCCTTTGTGATAGAAGCTATAAAAGCTTTTGTATATGTCCTCTTCTGTTATTTCCATTTTTATATTTCCTTCATTATAGAATGCTAAAAGTAGAGGCATTTTATATGTTTTTGTCATTGCTGTTGTTTCTATCATGTTTATAAATTCTCTTCCTCTTGAGTTGTACAGTTTTTTCTCTTCTTCTGTTAATTCATCATTGTCTTTTAAGTATTGTAGATAATTATTTAAAGGATTGTATTTTCTTTTGCTTCCTTTTAATTCTTTATATAGGCTTTCTTCTATATATGTTAAAAAATCTACCCTTGTTGGTCTATGTCCTAGCATTTCTTTTATTCTTATGTATTCCTCTTTTACTTTAGTTTCTATCTTTATTTCTTTTTCTGCTAATTTTTTAAATATGTCCATTACTTCAAAATCAAAGTCTACTATACAATCTTTTGGATACTCAAATTCTTTTGTTTCTCCTTCTTTTGATTTTGAAGGTTTATATTCTTTACCACTTAATAAAAATGGTAGCATATCTGCTCTTTTATAGTTTCCTATGAAATCTAATACAGTTAGATATTCTTTATTAGGTGCTTTTCTTAGTCCTCTTCCTAGTTGTTGAAGAAATATTGTTGGTGATTCTGTTGGTCTTAAAAACATTACTAAATCTATAGAAGGTACATCTAATCCTTCATTAAACATATCTACAGAAAATATTACCTGCACTTCTCCTTTAACTAATTTTTTTATTGCTTCATCTCTTTCTTCTGAAAACTCCCCTTTTTCACCACTATATACTGCTACTGATTTTATCTTGTTTTCATTAAAATATTTTGCCATATATTCTGCATGGGCTCTTGAAGTACAAAATCCAAAGGCTCTTTTTGATTTATATTTTTCATAATGCTTTAAAATTAGTTCTGCTCTTTTATTTAACATTAAAGCTTTTTCTAACTCTTTATTATCATATTTTCCTTTTTTATAATCTATAGTTTTATAATCTACAGTTTTATCATATATTCCATAATATCTAAATGGAACAAGCCACCCTTTATTAATTGCTTCCTGAAGTCTTACTTCATAAACCTCATTATAATCACATAATGCAAATACATCCTTTGAATCTAATCTTTCTGGTGTTGCTGTAAGTCCAAGCAGAAATTTTGGTGTAAAATATTCCATTATTCTCTTATAATTTGTAGATACAGCATGATGAAATTCATCAACTATAATATAATCAAAGTAATCCTTTGCAAAATATTCTTCATTTAAATAAGCTTCCTTTCCTAATGTTTGTACAAGAGCAAAAATTAAATTTTTATCATTATCTTTTCTATTGTTATAAAAAAATCCTACCTCTTCATTATTTCTAACATTTTTAAAGCTTTGAGCTGCCTGCTTTATTATTTCCTCTCTATGAGCAACAAACAATACTCTCTTATAGTTTAAAGAATCAAAAGCAGCTAAATAAGTTTTACCTATTCCTGTTGCAGCAACTACTATTGCCTTATCAAAACCTTCTTCTCTTGATTTTTCTAAGCTATAAAGTGCTTCAATTTGAGCTCCTCTTGGTTCAAAAATTTTAATTACTTTTTCTTCCTCATTCTTTTCAAGGTCTTTATATATGCTTGGTCTTACCCAATTTTTTGAATAATCACTTAAAACTTCATCAGTAATTTTTATTGAATGATTATTAAATAAATCCTCAAAAGTATTGTAAAAGTTTATAAAATCATTAGGATTTTGTGACTTTAATAACCTATAATTCCATTCTATAGAATCTGTTAATGCCCCTTTTGAAATATTAGAAGAACCTATGTAAATTTCACTATCCTCTTTTCCATGAAATATATAAGACTTAGGATGAAAAGACTTTTTAGGCACATTGTAAAACCTTAAATCTACTTTTTCTTTAAATTCCCTTTTTATAATAGCAAGAGCAGAAGGCTGAGTAATCTCAAGATAATTTCCTGTTAAAATCCTAACCTTTACCCCTCTATTTATAGCCTCTTTTATATCTTCAATTATCATCTTAACACCAGATTCCATTAAAAAAGATACAATTATATCTACACTACTAGCCCTTTTAAAACTCTCTTCTAAATAATCATATAAATAATTTTTCCCACCAGTTATAGAATTTAGAGATGAAATTGACTCTCTATTAACCTCATCTATTTCCTTTTCTTTTACTATATCTTCAATATTTTTATTTATTTCCTTTTGTGTTAATGATGATTTCATATTTTTTCTCCTAACTCTTTAAATTTGTCTATTCCTATATTCCAATTCTATCATAGTTATACTTTTTATACAATATTTTCACTTTTTATATTTTTATCTTTATAATTCTATTTTTTTCTCATAAAAAAGCTATTTTTTTGAATATAACCTTAAATTTAAGAAAATCACCTTACTTATTAACTTTCTAATTTGTCTAAAAATCTTTTTAAATATAAATCATATATAGGATAACTTTCAAATACTCTCTTTTCTTCTGGACTTAATTTCTTGAATTCTTTTTCAAAGCCTTCATAATCTTCTAATAAGATAAAAATTCCACATTTTAAATCTTGGCTTGTTGTTTCTTCTTTAATTTTACAAAGATTTTTCTTAGTTCCTAAAGTTAACTTATAATCATTTAATCTATATTCTATTTGTGCATTATTAACTATTTTTAAGTCTTTATTAACATATCCTTCTAAAATATTTTCTAAATACTTAATAAGTTCTATATAGCAATCATTTTGAACAATATCCCAAGCCTTTATTAAGTATACTATTAGCATACTATAAAATTGTACTATTATATCTGAATACTCTTTTATTGGCAATAGTGTTCTTTTAACAATTTCGAAATTAAAATTATAACTAGCAAGTAAATTTTCATTTATTAATACAAATCTACTTAATAAAATATTTTTATTATCACTAGTATATTTCGCTTGTAAGTCAATATTTTCATCATAAAAATCATAATAATTA
>Ga0352979_1028095_pt1 | contig 11164 bp, 5 predicted proteins | sample Cowrumrumenfluid_3_FD_205951 | JGI IMG/M metagenome (GOLD analysis project Ga0352979, IMG submission 205951) | Metatranscriptome of Cow rumen microbial communities from the University of Illinois at Urbana-Champaign, USA - Cow X-2 rumen fluid... | ecosystem: Host-associated > Mammals > Digestive... | reverse complement strand
CTCTATCTGATGCCTTTGGTGCTATTAATTTTATTCCTGTTCCTGTAAATTTATATGTTGCTGCTGCTGTGCTAGATGCATATTTACAAGTTCCTCCACTATGTCTTGTTGAAGTTGCTACTTTCCAAGTTCCAGTATATGATATTGCAGAATTACTATCTTGTACTAAATTTGCATTTACTACATAGTTCATTGATTTTCTTGTTACTTGTCCATTACTATCTTTTACATCTACATATAATGTCTTGTTTCCTGTTGCCTTTGTTGTCCATGTATATGTGTTTGATGTTCCATAATTTCTTAATACTGCCCAGTTTCCTGCTGCATCTTTTATTAAGAATTTATATTGTAATGTTCCTGTTCCTGTTGCCTTTGCTGTTAATTTTACTTGTGTTCCACTAGCTTGTGGTGATTGCTTATCTGCTGTAAAGCTACTTACTGTTGGTGGTACAGCTTTTACTGTATAACTCATTGACTTTCTTGTTACTTGTCCATTTGAGTCTTTTACATCTACATATAAAGTTTTATTACCTACTTTGTTAGCTTTCCATGTGCAACTATTTAATATTGAATAATCTCTTATTACAAACCAATTGCCTGATTCATCTTTTACTAAGAACTTATATTGTAATACTCCTGTTCCACTTGCAACTACACTTAAAGTTACTTGTGTTCGACTAGCTTGTGGTGATTTTTTATCTGCTATGAATGTACTTACAACTGGTTTCTCTACCTCTTTAACAGTATAGCTCATTGATTTTCTTGTTACTTGTCCATTACTATCTTTTACATCTACATATAATGTCTTGTTTCCTGTTGCCTTTGTTGTCCATGTATATGTGTTTGATGTTGCATAATCTCTTAATACTGCCCAGTTTCCTGCTGCATCTTTTACTAAGAACTTATATTGTAATGTTCCTGTTCCTGTTGCATTTGCTGTTAATTTTACTTGTGTTCCACTTACTTGTGGTGATTGTTTATCTGTTGTAAAACTATTTACTATAGGTGCTACTATTGTACTAGCTTTAGTATAAGAATAAGTTACAATTACAGTACCATTTTTATATGTTCCACTTGCATTACTTGGTGTTGTTTTTAAAGTATAACCTGATATTGTTTTTGCAGATGTTGTATAACTTGTTCCTACTTCTCCAGTCTTTGTAGTTTGTGATGCTATTTCATTTCCAGCTTCATCTACATACTTAAGTATTACTGTTCCTTCTTCAATTGGTGGTGGAGTAATACCATTTTCTGAATATACATATGTTACTGTTATTGTTGAAGTTGTATATTTTCCAGTTGCATTACTTGGAGTTTCTTTTAAAGTATAACCACTAATAGTTTCTGCACTTGTTGTATAACTACTTCCTACATCTCCTGTTAATGTTTTTGAAGTAGCTATTTCATTTCCAGCTTCATCTACATATTTAACTTTTAATGTTCCTTTGCTTACTGGTGGTGGTGTTACTCCTCCGCCATTACCTATTTGTGCTAATGGTACTGTAATAACATCTGTATCATCTTTTTCATGAGAAGTTGCTGGGTCAACAGCACATTCTCCTGTAGCATTATCTAACATTGATGGGTCATGAGGTAAACAATCTATTGCTGATACTCCTCTAGTTGAAATTTGCATTACTCCAATACCATTACTTGTAATATAAGATTTATCTATTCCCAAAACTGATAGTGGAATTGACATTTCATAGAAAGAATCATATTTTCTATCATGACCTTTAGTCATCATATCCACCCAATTAGCACTATCACTATAAACATCGTCTGGTGAATCAGAGCCAGCTAATCCCCATATTTGAGTTGGTATAGAAGTTTCTGCCATCTTATATTGTATTCCTGTTTCTTTAAAGGATTGACAATACTCTGCATCATAGCTAGCTCCACCTGATGCATCAGCAGCTGTAAACATTGCTGGAGTTCCTAGTCCTGGCTTTCCACTCATTAAAAATAAATGGTCAACTCTTGTTTCATATTCCACTTGTAAAGCATCCCAAATTAATTTTCCATTTGCCATTTTTCCATTCATAGCAGTTTTATTTCCTACATTTAAAGCGATTACAAGAGGTACATCTAAAACTCTTCCACCATCACTTAATGGTCCATCTCCTGAATTTGCCCAAGTATCAGTAGTATTTACCATTTGCCATCCTATATAAAGGTTTTCATTATCCCAAGCTGCATATAAAGCATATGAATCAAGAACACAGTTTTCATGTCCACCTTTCCAGTTATTAGCTATGTCCCAAGCTGCACCTTGAGCTATTAACATATCATCAGACCAGTCGCTTACATCTCCATCAATTGTTATTGTTTTTTCTTTACCAAATCCATTAGGATTAGTTGCATACTTTCCTCTGGTTTCAGCAGCTGTTGCTTTTTCAACTATATTTTCTTCGTTTACCGTTGCCGCATTTACACTAACAAAACTACTTAAAATACTTGCTGAAACTGCTACAGTTGTTGCAATGCTCATAAGTTTTTTTGACATTGTCTTCATTTATACTTTCCCCCTATTATAAAAATTTTATGCAGTATTATTAGTTTAATCTCAATACTGCATAAAATATTTTTTAATTAAAGCTTTTTATATATTATTTTACTGTATAAGACATAGATTTTCTTGTTACTTGTCCATTACTATCTTTTACATCTACATATAATGTTTTACTTCCTGTTGCTTTTGTTGTCCATGTATATGTGTTTGATGTTCCATAATCTTTTAATACTGCCCAGTTTCCTGTTGCATTATCTTTTATTAAGAATTTATATTGTAATGTTCCTGTTCCTGTTGCTTTTGCTGTTAATGTAACTTTTGTTCCACTTACTTGTGGTGATTGCTTACTTGCTGTAAAGTTACTTACTACTGGAGCAGCTGCCTTTACTGTATAAGTCATTGACTTTCTTGTTACTTTTCCATTTCCATCTTTTACATCTACATATAATGTCTTATTACCTGCTTTGCTTGCTAACCATGTACAACTATTTAATGTTGAGTAATCTCTTATTACTGACCAATTTCCTGTTGTATTATCTTTTACTAGGAATTTATATTGTAATACTCCTGTTCCACTTGCACCTGCCATTAATACAATCTTTGATCCACTTACTTGAGGTGATTGTTTATCTGTCTTAAAAATAACTACAGTTGGTGCTGATGCTGTAATAGTATAGCTCATTGATTTTCTTACAACTGTTCCATTTGCATCTTTTACATCTACATATAATGTTTTGTTTCCTGTTGCTTTTGTTGTCCATGTATATGTATTTGATGTTGCATAATTTCTTAATACTGCCCAATTTCCTGTTGCATTATCTTTTACTAAGAATTTATATTGTAGTGTTCCACTTCCACCAGTTGCTTTTGCTGTTAATTTTACTTGTGTTCCACTTACTTGTGGTGATTGTTTATCTACTGTAAAACTACTTACATTAATATTTGAAACAACTACTTTCTTGTAAACATAAGTTACTGTTATTGTTCCATCTTTATATTGACCTGATGCATTTGATGGTGTTGTTTTTAAAGTATATCCATTTATTGTCTTTGCTGTTGTTGTATAACTTGTTCCTACTTCTCCTGTTTTTGTTATTGAAGAAGCTATTTCATTTCCATTTTCATCTACATATTTAACTATTACTGTTCCTTTAGATACATCATTATTTTTAGAGTATACATAAGTTACTGTTGTTGTTCCTGATGTAAATTTTCCTGATGCATTTGATGGTGTTGTCTTTAAAGTATATCCATCTATTGTCTTTGCAGATGTTGTATAAGCTGTTCCTACTTGTCCAGTTTTTGTAGTTTGTGTTGCTATTGAATTTCCATTTTCATCTACATATTTAACTATTACAGTTCCTTCTTCTACTGGATCTTCTATTGCTGACCAAGTTCCATTATCATATTGCATTCCACCCTTAACAACATATCCTGGTTGCATTGAAGCTGGTTCTTGACCCCATGTTCCGTTAAAGATTACTCTTACTGAATAATCATCTCCTGCTGCTTCACCTGGTTCATATCTATATACATACCAATCGCCTTCTTTAGTCATAGCAGTTCCAGGCCATGCTGGTCCTATAGTTGTTGCTGTTGTACTATTTTCATAAACATAAATATTAGGTGCTGATGACCATTTACTACTTTTAGCTTTTATAACAATATCATTTTTAGGCTTTTCTGCCATTGTATAAGTATATGTCTTAGTATCTACAGTTCCTTCTGATGATGTACCACTTACTTCTAAAGTTGTGCTTTCTCCTACTGATAAACCTTCTCCTACTGTAATAGTATCTCCATTAGAGAATTTAGTTTTAGCTCCGCCATCTATTGAATAATATCCTGTTACACCTTTACTAGCACTTAAAGTAACTGTTTCTGCTTTATATATTTTTTTGCTTCCTGGATTTGCACCAACTGATGGTTTGCTTACTCCTGTTGATTCTAAAAGAATAACTCCATTTTCTCCAGCTGTTACTGCTACACTTCCACCACTTACTATATATTCTTGTCCAGTATAGTAATCTCTTACTCCATCTCCATCATTAAATACATCTCCAACTGATACTGTACATGGACCTGCTTTTCCTGGAAGAGATATTACAACCTTATCTTCTACTCCATTCTTGTTATAAACTCTGCTAAAAGTATAAGGTGAAGCTGTTATTTGAGTGTGAGTACCTGCTCCTACTGCTAAGTGATTACTTCTAAATTGTCCAACCTTTTGCCAATTTGAAAGAATAGCATTATTTATTGAATCCCAATTCATATTACTACGTGTTGGTTGCTTATCACTTGTTCCATCGCCTGGTCTTCCTGATTCATCACCATAGTAAATTTGAACTCCACCAGGTGTAAGTAATAATGCTGTACCTGCATTAGCACTTCTAGCACCTAATGCTGTATCATGAGATGAGAAATAACTTAATACATTAAAGTTAGGATTACTATTTATTGCACCAGCATATTGTGAATATACTCCTTGTAATGATGAACCTGTTTTACCTTCATTTCCTTGGAAGGCAAAGTTAATCATTGAATCAAAACCACCTGTTGTAAAGTAGGAATCGTTTTCTAAACCATGCCCCCATGCTTCTCCTGTCATCCAGAAATCATTTGTCCATTGAGCACCTGGTTTATTTGGGTTATTTTGTCTCCATTCCTTAAGAGCTTGTACACCAGCCTTCTTTAATTTACCCCATTCGGAAACATTTACATGCTTAGCTGTATCACATCTAAATCCATCTACACCATATTCTCTTACCCAATCAGTAAGCCATTTTACTATGTATGTTGTAACACATTTTGACATACCATAGTTTTGACAGAATTCATTTAATTCTTGTTCTTCTTGAGCTAACTTTGATGAACTCCATTTTTTCTTTAAGATACTTGGCATTCCTGGGTCTGTAGTTCCCTCTGTAACAAAGTCTGGCAATCCATCTACACAAGTTTCAACTCCTGATGCTTCTGGTGCTTGATTAGAGTATGCTGTAAATCTGCCTTGTGTCATTCTTACCCATTTAGAACCCCACCAGTTAGTTTCCCAATCTCCATTTTGTGCATCCATCATACCTTGAGAACCGTTTTGAGAAGCTTCTGCAACATAATCGCTGTACCATTTATATTGACTTTCTGACCAATCATAGTAAATTTCTTTCCAGTTAGAAGCTAACTTACCATACCCAAATTCATCTGCATCCTTTGGATTTGCATAACCAGCATGGTTCATAACTATATCAAACACAACTCTTATACCATGTTCATGAGCTGTATCTATGAAATTTTCTAAATCTTGAGCAGTACCCATATTAGAATCAACTTCAGTATAGTCTAAAACATAATATCCATGATAAGCATAATGCTTAAATCCACCTGCTGATAATGCACCATGAATTTGTTCGTAAGGTGCTGTTAACCATATTGCATTTACTCCTAAATTATCAAAATATCCATCTTCTATTTTACTAGTTAAACCTTTTAAATCTCCACCATGGAAATAACCTTCTTTGTTTTGATAATTTGCTATTGGACTTCCATTCTTATCTAAACCTCTTCCATAAGAATGGTCATTACTAGTATCTCCATTAACAAATCTATCTGTTACAACAAAGTACACACTTGCATTATCCCAAGAGAATGTTCTGTTTTCATCATAAGTAACCTCTCCATAAGACCCACCTTTTGGAGCTGAATAGCTTAATTCACCATTATCATCCATCTTAACTTTTAATACGTTTTCATCTGATTCAGAAGTAGAAGATGAATTACTAGATTCATTTGATATAGTTGCTGCACTTGCAAATGTACTACCAAACATGCTAGCCAAAACTGTTACTGATGTAATTAATTTTGTTAATTTCTTTAGTTTCATTTAAACTCCCCCTTTTATTTATAAAAAACAACCTATTTTGATAGCGTTTTCTTTATGTTTCACATTTTAATATTTATAATTTTATTAAACGATGAATTTTTTCTGAAATTTACTACCATGTACTTATATAATAAACTTTTTTTAAATTTTTTTCAATATATTTATAAAAAATATTAAAATAATAATATTTTTTATAAATATATACGACAATTAAGTTAAAAATAAAAAAGCAGAATTACTCCTGATTAAAACTAATAATTTTGTAATACTCCTATAAAATTTGATACTTCAGAAAGCTCATCAAAGATTTTAATTGCTAAATTATATTTTTTATTTTTTTCAAACCCAAATCCATAAGTTATTCCAACAAAATCTACACATGCTTTTTCTGCTCCCTCAAAGTCATGTAATGTATCTCCAATCATAAGTACTTTACTTTTTTCTTTACACTCTAATTGGTTCATTGCAATTAAAATTGTATCTTTCTTTTTTCTTGTATTAAACTCATCTACTCCAACTACTACATCAAATTTATCATATAATCCGAAATGTTTTAAAATTGCAATTGCTTGATCTTCTCTTTTTAATGTTGCTACTGCTAATTTTATATTATTATTTTTTAATATGTTAATAAACTCTTCAATTCCATCATATATATTTGCTTCAAACATACCCTTTTCCCAATAATAATTTCTATATAATTTAGTTGCTTCCATAGCTTTATCTTTATCTAAGCCACAGTATTTTTGAAATGAATCAACTACTGGTGGTCCAACGAATTTTTTTAATGTATTTTCATCTAAATTTTCTAAATTCATTGATTTAATAACATATTTTATTGAATCAAATATACCTTTTGAAGTATTTAAAATTGTTCCATCTAAATCTAATATTACTAATGAATACTTATTTTTCATCTTTATCTCCTAAATTTTTTTGATAATTTGTTGGGGTAATAAACTTAATTCTTATTTTTTTATCTAATTCTTTTATTTTTTTAGATATTTCTTCATTTCTTATAATTAAATCTTTTGCTTGAGTTCCATGAGCCATATTAGGGTCAATATAACTATCTTTTTCATTTAAAACATATCCATCAAAACCTGCTATATAAACATTTTTATAATCACATCTAATTAAAAAATTTATAAACATTAATGTAGCATTATCATATATTATTTCATTATCATTTAAAAGACTATTATAATTTATAATATACTCATTTTTCACATTAACTTCTTTTTTTAAGTTTGATGATATTATTATTTTTTCATTATCTTTATTAGAATTTTCTATGTAATCTAAATATCTCCTTTCATTTGAAAAGAAAATATAATCTACAGGATATTTTTCTGATTTAAAATTTATATTAATAATTATAGAATTATCATTAATATACTCTTTAATATTCTTATTATATTCTTTCAAACTTTTTCCAGGAGCTAAAATTAAAATATTTTTATCAGCAAATTCATTTATTAATATATCTTTTGTTTTTTCATCATCTATATCATTTTTTTGATATTCTTGATATAATTTTTCTACATATTGCTTATCAAAATTTGACTTTTTATTTTCAGGAATTCTACTTAAAATCTGATTTATAGAGTTTATTGTTAACGTATTTTTATTAGCTAAATATGTTGCAAAATTAGGATGGCAATTATTATTTGCTGATAAATAATGTGGTAATGAATATCCCCAATAATTTTCTGCATATATTTTGTTTAATTCTTGATCTATTATTTCTAATAAAGGATATATTTCATATTTTTTTTCAAAATTATTGTTATAATGTTCAACAAATAATTCTGTGTTTAAGTTTCCTGCTCCTCTTCCCATTCCAAAAACTGATGAATCTATAATAATATTCCTTTCAGTATGAATATCACATAATTGTTGAGCATTTGAAAATGCTAATTGTATGTTATTATGAGAATGATATCCTAAAGAAATATCTTTATTTAAGTTATTATCTATCAAATAAAATAATCTTAACAAATCATTCTTTTTCATTACTCCAAAGCTATCCACTATATATATAGCATATGGATTTATATCATTTACTTCTTTTATCATAGATAGTATTTCAATATCATTATATGATATTGTAGACATAGGTTGTACAAATACCTTATAACCTTTTTCTTTTATTTGTCTACAATAACCTAAAGCTTCTTTAACTTCTTCTTTATGAAATGCTACTCTAATTCCTTTTATAAGAAAGTTATCATTATATTTTGGAATATCATTTATATCATATTGTCCATAATTTATCATAGCTAATAATTTAAAATCTTTTATTGAATTTGAAAAGATTTCATTAACTCTTTCCACACTATCAAATACTGTAGAACCTATTTCATAGCTTTTATTTTTTATAAAACCACATTCTATCATGTCTATGTTAGCCTTATTAAGCTTATTTATTATTTTTAATATACTTTCTTCACCAAATCCCCAGTTATTTACATAGCCGCCATCTCTTAATGTACAATCTAATATTTTTATTTTTCTCATTTTACTCAATCACCTTCTTATTTCTTAGAATTTGATTATAAATGGCATCTGCAATTATAAAATCTTCAGCTTCATCTATATCAACACTTTCTATTTCTGATACTTCAACTAAATAAGGTTTTTCTCCTATTCTGCAATTTTTTTCTTTTAAAACTTCTTTTTTATATATATAAAATCCACTTGTTTCTTCATATATTGGTTCTAAATCTTGAGTTCTAGGAATATTATCTAAAGAATAATTAAATGGTTTTCCATCTTTCCATAAAAAATCTTGTAATTTCTTTACTGTAAGTGCACTATCATAACCTTTGTTAAGAACAGCCTCTAATCCTTCTTCAAATCGTTCTTCTTTTACAAAAGGAGCTGTTGCATGAGTTTGTACATATATATCTGCATCAACATCATTTGCAAATGATGCTAATACTTCATTTATTTTAGTTGTATTTTGATCAAGACTTTCACTTCTTCTTAAATACTTAACACCTTCTGGCAAGAATTTCTTTATTTCTGGATTACTACAATAAACATATATATCATCTAAGTTTTTTACTTTTTTTAAAGTTTCTAATATATATGTTATTAATGGTCTTCCATTTGTAAATTCTTTAGTATTTTTATTAGGTAATCTAACATTATTTAATTTTACAGGTACTAACGCTACTATTTTCATAAAATCCCTCCATATGCTAATACAATAGATTTATTAATATTCTACTTACTTACTATATCTTCAAGATTAACTCTTTCAAATACTTCTAACATTCCTCCACGAGTTGCATTAAATATTTTTAAATCTTTACCTTCACAATATTTTTTTGCAACTTCATAAGCTACAGTCATTCTCTTTTTAACACTTTCTTTATGTGTTACACCTACTCCATGCTCTTTAAAATGAGTTTTTGATGTATCATAATTGCAATCTACACCCAATAAATATATTTCTTTAAAGCCCATATATGCAGCTATTTGTATTAAAGAATATGTAATTGAATATCCATCATATACTCTTAAATAACAGTCATCAGAAAACTTAGTATCAAATTTTTCAAATTCAACACAATGATCCATTAAATCTAATGGATATTTAATATATCTAGAATCTATTTTAAACTTATCTGTTATAGAACTTCCCACAAAAATATCTTTTAAATTACAGTTTTGTATATCTTTTTCTAACTTTCTATATACGTCAGCATCTTGAATTCCATAATATGTTGGTCTCCATTTTGTTTCATTAAATGATAAAATTATTGAATTCATACTAAATGTATATTCATTTTTTAATAATTCTAAATCAGATATAGTTAAACTAGGGCCTGTTGCTATTATAAAACATCTTTTTCCATTGTGAATGTTTTTATATTGCTTTAGTTTAGAATAACTATTATTTTTAAATACTTTTCTATATATAACACCAAATTTAAATAAAAATTCTCTTAAAGAATAATAAACCCTTTTTGCAAATACTAACATATTACATTTTTCCAAAAAACTTTTAAACTTACTATTAGCCATTTCTCCACCTATACTTTTATAATTTTATATTAATAAATATTAATTTTTATTTGTAAAATTTAATAATTTCTTTTACATGATCTTCAAATTTAAAATTGGTAGCTAAATCATTAACTATTTCATTATTTATATTTTTTAATAAATTTCTATTATTATATATTAATTTTATTTTTTCTTTCAATTCTTTATAATAAGGTTTAATTATAATTCCTGTAATATCTGGTTTTATAATATCTTTAGCCCCAACATTAGTAGTTATTATCAAAGGTACCCCATAACTATAACCTTCCATCGCAACAAAGCTAAAAGTTTCATACCATATGCTTGGTACTACTAATAAATCTGTATTTTTAAATATACTTTCCAATTCTGAATATTCAAATCTACTTTGTATATTCATATATTGGCTAGAATCTAATGTTTCATAGTATATATTCAATTTAAAATTTGTATAACCTTCCTTATACAAATCATCCAAAACACTTTTTAACAAATAAAAACCTTTATATACTTGTGTTGGTCCTAAATATGTTATTTTTAAATCTTTATTAAATTCTTTAATTACCCTTTTATCTTTAATATCTTTATGTAATATTGGAATAACCTCATATTTTTTTATGTTTAAATATTTTAAATAAATATCTCTAGCTAAAGTACTATTAAAATGAAATTTATCTATCATATTAAAAATATCAAAATAATAATTTCTTAAATCTATATATTTCTTATTATTATTTTCT
>Ga0352979_1016893_pt1 | contig 11380 bp, 4 predicted proteins | sample Cowrumrumenfluid_3_FD_205951 | JGI IMG/M metagenome (GOLD analysis project Ga0352979, IMG submission 205951) | Metatranscriptome of Cow rumen microbial communities from the University of Illinois at Urbana-Champaign, USA - Cow X-2 rumen fluid... | ecosystem: Host-associated > Mammals > Digestive... | reverse complement strand
ATCTTAATTTTGTTTATTAAAATATTAGTTCCCTTATTTTATGAAGGCATGACTTGGAGCCTGCCGATAAGTGAGCCTCCAAATTTTATATTTGGTTAAGGCGAACTTACCCAGCGAACGCATGTGAGTCGGGCTTCATTTAACATAAGGGAACTAATATTTTTGAAACAAGCTTAATAGTTTGTATATCTGTTTAGTTAAAAGCTTTGTAAATAGCCTTTATTCCCTTTTCAAAATCATCATTTTCTATTCCAACAAGAATATTCATTTCTGATGAACCTTGGTCTATCATTCTTACATTTACATCTGCTTCTGATAAAGCTGTAAATACAGTAGCTGCTACCCCTTTCTTTCTAGCCATTCCCTTACCAACAGTAGCTATTAATGCCATGTTTGGATGAACTATTATAGAGTCAGGATTGCAAGTTCTTTTTATTTCTTCAACTATTTTTTCTTTCTTATTCTTTAATTCACTATCAGAAATAACTACACATACTGAATCAATTCCTGAAGGCATGTTTTCAAAAGAAACTCCATTCATTTCTAATACACCAAGAACTTTTCTACAGAATCCCATTTCTGAATTCATCATAGCTTTTTCTATTGATATTACTGTGAAATCTTTTTTACCAGCTATTCCTGTTAATACCTTTGATTCATCATCTTTAGTTTCAGGCACTATAAATGTTCCTTTATCTTCTGGCTTATTTGTGTTCTTTATGTTTATTGGAATACCACTTTCTCTAACTGGGAAAATAGCATCTTCATGAAGTACAGAAGCTCCCATATAAGAAAGTTCTCTTAATTCTTTATATGTAATTTCATCTATTGCTTTAGGATTTTCTACAATTCTTGGGTCTGCCATTAAGAAACCAGATACATCTGTCCAGTTTTCATATAAATCAGCATTTATACTTGCTGCAACTAATGCTCCAGTTACATCAGAACCACCTCTTGAGAAAGTAACTATGTTTCCATCTTTATCTGCTCCATAAAATCCTGGTATTACTGCTCTTTCTATATTTTTTAATTTTTCACTTAATGCTACCTTTGTTGCTTTCATATCTAGTGAACCATCATGAGTAAATACAATAACATCTTTAGCATCTACAAATTCATATCCTAAATAAGCTGCTAATATTAAACCATTTAGATATTCTCCTCTACTAGCTGCATAATCTTTTGAAGCCCCATTTTCAAGATCTTTCTTTACTATATCTAAATGCTTTTTGATATCAAAGTTTAAACCTAATTCATTAACTATTCCTGTATATCTATCATAAATATACTTAAATACATCTTCAAGTGATATTCCTATTTCTACATGTGAATGACACATATATAATAAATCAGTTATCTTTGTATCCTTCTTGTCTCTTTTTCCTGGTGCTGATGGTACAACATATTTTCTTGCCTCATCTGCCATTATAATTTTCTTTACTTTTTCAAATTGTCCAGCACTTGCTAATGAACTTCCACCAAACTTAGTTACTACTGTTTTCATTTTTCTCCCCCAACATTTTTATTTTTTTATTACTAAAATCAATTCTATCAATTTTTTTGACATTTTCAATAGTATTTCTTATTTATTAATTTCTTTTTAATATAATTAGGGTTTTTTTTATAAAATGTTAATAGTATAGTTTTATTTTTTATAGTATTTTAGTGTTTTTTTGATTTATTCATAAGAAGCTTTGATAATAACATTGTAGTAGCAGAAGCTATCATCATAAAACCTAATACTATAAAATTTGTATTATCTCCTGATTTTGGTGTTTCAGAGCTAACAATAGGTGTTGTGTTTGGTGTTTCTGTTGCTTTAGGAGCTTCTTTTTCTATTTCTTTATAATTTGCCTTTACTATTAAATTTGAAGTGACATTACTAAAATCCACACTCCATCCTGCAAATTCATAAGTATATTTTTCATTTGCTTCTCTTTCTGGATTCTTTGGTGCTATTGCTTCTTTTCCATATTCAACTTCTTGTTCTTCTATTATTTCATCATTATAATCAACAAATTTAACATTAAACTTATTAATTTTTTCATCATAGGTTGCTTTTACTGTTAAATCTGAAGTAACATTACTAAAATCTATATCCCAACCTATAAAATTATAAGAATATTTTTCTGTTGAAGCTCTTTCTGGATTCTTTGGTGCTATTGCATCTTTTCCATCTTCAACTATTTGTGTATCTAATATTGTTCCATCATAATCAACAAAATTAACATTATATTTCTTTAATGCAACACTAAATTCTGTTTCATCCATAGCAACAAGCTTATCTCCAAAATACCAACTTATTTTTGCAGTATAATTTCCTATTGTATCTTTGGTTGTTGCCCAGTTAAATTGATTTTCCCATTTTTCTTCTGATGTAAGTGTTTCTGTTAAATTGTCAGCTATTGTACTTACAATATTATTATTTTCATCATAAATTTCTATTTTTCCAACTGTCATATACTTAGATATATTAGTTGAAGCTTCTGCTGAAATTACTACATCATCTGAAGCAAAATATTCTTCTTTATCTGTTGTGATTTTAGTTGATACTTCAGCATTATTAATTATTGAATCAACATCTATATCACTTATCATTTCATTACTTACATTATTTTCATTATCAACTGCATATACATGTAAATAATATTTCTTTCCATATTCTAATTCATCTAAATCATAGTTTAATTTGCCATTTTCTGCTGAAATTACTGAGCTTATGGTTTTTCCATCTTCCTCATATTGAATAAGTTCTGGCATTTCATTTGGATTTTCATTTACACTTACAACATAGCCCTTTATTCCTGATAGTGCAGTTGATTCAACTATGTTAGAACTAGTATTATTATCTGTACTAGATTTTGCCATTGCCTCAACATAGTATTTATAATTTGTTCCTATATCTTCTGCACTTATCTCAGCTGTTGTTTTGGTATGTCCATTTATATATTCTTTTAATGATATTTTTACATTTGGTTTTTCTGGACTTGCTTCATCATAAAATGAAGTATCTCTTACACTTGTATTGCTAGTTGTTTGCTTTAAATAAAATAATGTATTTGCAAATACTTTTCTTTCATCATCTGTAGCTTGTCCATTACTATGACCTGTTTGAATCATTGCTAATTGATTATTAGTAACTAAATAATAATCCTTCGTAGCACCTGTTGCTTCATCAGTATCATATTCAATTCCATTAAGCTTCATCCACACTTTTCCAGAAAGAGTACCACCAGCATATTGTCCCCAAACATGAGTTTTTGGTATAGTAAGTGTTCCTGATATTTTCCAAGGATAACTTGTTAAAAATCCACTATCAACAACCTCAACACTTGTACTATCTCTACGATAATCAGTTCTTGTTGCTATAATCCCAACTTGATTAGAAAAGCTTTCAAAGTTTGGATGATATTCTCTTGTATTTACAAGGCATATAGTATCATGTCCAAATAATACACCTCTTCCAGAGTCAATAAAGTTTTGAGTAGCTTCTCTTGATAATTCTGATAAATCTTTACCATTGTTACTATCATAAGTTCCAAAGCATAAAACATCATACTTATAATTTCCTTCTTCATCTTTTAAGTATAAATCAGGATTATTATTGTAATCATCTATATATACAGTCTCAATTTCAAAAAGTCCCATTCCTGCTGGTTCTTCACTATTGCTTATAGTGTTTGTCATCCAGTCTCTAAGATAATTTTCACTCCAAGTTATAGGATATATATTAAGAACCTTTACCTTTTCACCATTCCATGTTGAGAAACTTTCCCAATCACCATTTTCTTTGCTTTTTAATAAACGATAATAATATCTTTCATTATCATCAGTTATATCATTCCAAGATAAATCTATAGAATAATTTTCATCTGTAGTAACATTTGTTGATAAATTTATTTTTGAATTAATATTTTTATTACCTTCAATTGCATATATATTTGCTGGATTATATAAGCTTAAGGTTAAAATTGATAAAGACAATAAACTTAGCTTTCTTCTTATTTTTTTCATTATTTTTATCCCCTTTTTTTTATTTATTATATTGATATGGCAAAGAGATATACTCTCTTTGCTATAAAAATTTTAAATATCAATTCCATATTCTTCTTCAATAAATATTTCAGTTCTTATTGCTGCTCTACCAGATAAACCATATCTTAATCCTACTAATGCTGCTATTTTTACTAAATCAGTATAAAATCCAACATATTCTGCTCCTATAATTACTGAAACTGGCATTAGTATAGCACCTCCAGATATTATTCCAAAAACAACAGTTCCTGTAACCATCATTGCTGTTTTACCAACATCTACATTAGATTGATAAGCTGAATTTAAGTACTCAACTATTTCCTCTGAACTTCTTGCATATTGATGAAATTTATTTTCCATAATATAATCTACCATTGGTTCAACAAGACTTGTCATATCATTCATAGCATCATCTGCACAAAACCATCCCCACATATCTTCTGCTTTTTTTAAACCATTTGCTGCATTATTTAACATTCCATTCCAATCAGTAGTACCTAATGTATATGCATCTGCTGCAAAATTTGCTAAATTATCTGCAAATTCACTCATGTTAACATTTGACATAAATTTTTCATATGCTCTTACATCTTCACTGCTTATTATATCTGGTAAATATCCACTTCTACACTCTAAAGGTTCTCCATCTGGAGTATCTATATAATGTGATATATACAAATAAAGTACATAATTACTTGGATAATTTCTCTTTTTTGCTATATATAAACAATGAGCCATCCTTCTTGCAATTTTTTTCTTTTCTTCTTTTCCTTTAAGTTTTTGCATTTCTTCATCTATTAAATTATTTGGGAGAATACTTGCAGCTTTCACCAAGTTTAAATTTGTCTTACTAAAAGAATTAATATTTTTATACTCTATACTATCAGTCATCAATGATGATTTTACACTATTGGTCATTAAGTTTGATTTGTTAGCTAAAGGTTGTTCTCCTTTTTCTCTTCTAGCAGCCTCTTCTAATAATAATTTTAAATTTTCTTGTGATACTCCCATCTTTTCATAAATGTCAACTATCTCAGAAGCTGTTACTAAATACTCTGCTACAGTCTCTTCAAATTCTTCTTGCTCACTAGCATATTTTTTTACATTTATCTTAAATGTTGACTTTGATTCATTTCCTGCCTTATCTATTGCTTTTGCTGTAAATGTAAATTCTCCTGCTTCTGTTGGAGTATAAGTGTATGAATTATCTTCATTAAGCTCTAATTTAGTCTCTCCTAAATATAGTTCTACTCTATCTAATTCTGTTTCATCAGTTGCATTTATTTTTATACTACCATTTTGCTTTAATGTAATTTCTGGAGTATATGAAACATTAAGTTTTGGAGCTATAGTATCCTTTGGAATTACAACTTTAAAGTTATAGCTTTCTTCTGATTTATTGTTTTCCTCATCTGAAGCTTGTATTTTTAAAGTATATTCTCCCTCTTCTAAATCATTAAATACTAAATTACCACTTAACTCACTTATTTCAACTACTTTGTTATTTAAAGAAGCTTGTATTGTATTTACTTTAACATTATCACTTATACTATAATTTACAGAAATACTTTGTCCCTTTGTATATTCTTCTACATCCTTATTTATAGTAATTGTTGGCGCTATTTCATCTTTTATTGTTATAACTTTGATGTTTTCTCCAGTATTTCCTGACTCATCATATGCTTTTATTGATAATGTATAAGTTCCAACAGATAAATTATCTATCTTAAATTTATTTTCTTCATCTAAAACTACAAGCTTTCCATTTAATTCTGCTTCTACTTTAGCTATATTTCCATTATCAGTTATTGAAGATATAAATACTGCTGATTCTCCTTCTTTATAGCTTGACTTATCTGTTTCTATTGAAACTATTGGATTTATTGTATCAACTACTAAAACTTCTTTTTCTTCTATTGTTTCATTTCCTGAAGTGTCTTTTGCTACTGCCTTTATTTTAATAGTCTTTATACTTGTTGTATCTAGCTTAATCTTATTTCCATCTAGCTCTGTTAAAACTCCATCCACATACACCTTTAGTTCTTGAACTGCTACATTATCTTCAGCACCTACACTAACATAAAAGTCTTCTCCTAAGTTTGCCTTATCTTCTGATGTTATATTTATTGTTGGATTTATTATATCCTTTTCTAAAACTTTAACTGTTACTTTTTCATTAGCTTTATTTCCTGTTTTATCTATTGCTATAGCTTCTATAACTAAATCTCCAACTTTATCAGTTAATATTTTAGCATTACCATTTTCATCTATTTTTATTTCTTTACTATTTGCATATAGTTTTAAGCTTTCTATTCCCTTATTGTCATTAGCATTTACAGATACATTTACATATTCTCCACAAGTAACTTCCTTTTCAATTACATTTAAGTTTATTGTTGGTTTTGTTGTGTCAATATTAACTTTTATTGTTCTAGTTCTTGTTGTTATATTTCCTGCCTTATCTGTTGCTTCTGCCTTTATTACTAAATTTCCTAATACATCTGCTAATATTCTTGCACTATTATTTTCATCTATTTTTATTTCTTTATCATCTACATATAACTTTAAGCTTTCTATTCCTACATTATCATTTGCAATTAATGATATATCTATATAATCTCCATAATCAACATTACTGCTATTTACATTTAAACTTAATGTTGGTTTTGTTGTGTCTTCTGTAACCTTTATTGTGCTAGTTCTTATAGTTTCATTTCCTGCTCTATCTTTTGCTATAGCTTGAACAGTATAATCTTTTGCCTTATCTGCTATAAATGAATATTGTCCATCAATTAAGTCAATTTTTTCTCCATCTAATGTAACCTCAAATGATACTAATTCTGCATTATCCCTAGCACTTGACTTAATTATTATTTCATTACCTATACTTGCACTTGTTCTATTAACACTTAAATTTACTGTTGGTTTTACTGTGTCCTCTCTAACATTAATTGTTTTAGTTGTTATTGTTATATTTCCAGCCTTATCTATTGCCTCTGCCTTTATTGTATAATTTCCTGCTATATTTGTCTTGAATATATATTTTCCTTCATCATTTAATTCAACTTCTTTATCATTTATTGTCACTTTAAAGCTCTCTAAGCCAGAACCCTCATCACTAGCAGATGCTATTATTTCTGCATTTTCATATGAATACATACTTGTTTTGTCAGTTACTAAATTTACTGTTGGTCTTACATTATCTATTAATATTTTCTTTTCTAAAGTAACTTGATTCCCTGCCCAGTCAAATGCCAATACTGTAAATGGATATTCTCCACTCATATTACTTGAAATAGAGATTGTTCCTTCATTATTTTCATTCATTCTTATGATTTGGTCATTAAACTTAACAGCATACCATGATATATTAGACATATCTTTGCTTGAAACCTTAAAATCTATTTTGTCATTTCTAAATGAATATTCAGGTATACCTTCAACTGAAATATCTAATTTCTTTTCATTTGTTTCAGGATTATAATCCTCAAGCTTTTCTGCTTCTTTAACAAGAACTTCAAGAGTTTCATGTTTAGTGTTTTCTCCATTTGTTACTGCTAAATCCACATGATATAATCCTTCTTTTGTAAATACTATATTAGTTTTTATTGATGAAGTATCAGAAATTAATGCTCCTTCTTCTTCATTAACACTCCATTCTATTTTATCTGTTTCTTCTTGATTTTTCCAATCTGCTATTAAGCTAAGAGGTTCATTTACCTTTGTTTCTGTATCACCTAAAATTGATACATTCATTTCACTTTCTGTTTTTTCTGGCATTTCATTTTTTCCAGAAGCTATTGTAATATCATAAAGCTCTGGTGTTTTTCCATCTGATGAAGCTGTCATTTCTACATCAAGCTTTACATATCTTCCTACAACATCTGTTAACATACTATAATTAGAAACTTCCTTTTTATCAGTAAAGTTTTCCCCATCTTCACTAGTACTTACATATACATTCATTTTTCCATCATTTTTTACTAATGCATCCCAATATATGCTTGTCCAGTTACAATTTTCTCTTTGGCTGTCATATACACTTGACCAACTTCCTTTTTCAATATTATTGCTTACAGGAAGTGATGTGTCTTCTAAATACATTATCTTAGCTTTTCCATCTCTATCATAATAAGTTATAGAAGCATCTTTAACTAAATTACTCCAAGTTTCATTTTGTAATAAATTAGAATTAATATCTATTTTTATTTGTTTTTCTTCATCTATATTTATTCTGTCATAATTCCATGATAAAGTTAATGAACCATCTTCATTTTCCTCAACCTTGTCTGGCTTTGGATTTAATTCATTTACATTTACCATATTCTTATTTTGAATTGTTAATTTAAATGTTGCATTTCTTGCTGCTGTATTAAAAATTTCATTAGCCATTTTAGACATTAAAAATTCAATCTGCTCTGCTGAAGGACTATTCATATATACACCCTTATTATATATAGCTACGTCTTGAAGTTGTTTTGTGTCATTCCCTACTGAAAGAGCAAATATCTTTATTCCATTTTCTTTAGCTAAGCTAGCTGCTCCTGAAGATTCTGTTTGTGAATTATCTTCTCCATCTGATAATAAAATTACATACTTATCTCTATTGTTAGCACTTGAATTTGCAAAAACATCAATAGCTTTGTTAATACCAGATGATATATTAGTTCCATTCCATCTTGGAATTAATGTATCTATAGAATTATTTAATTCTTCAGAATCTGAAGTAAAATCATTTACCAAATATGCACTTCCTTCAAATCCAACTAATGCACATCTATCATTTTCTTTCATACAAGAAACTACCTTTTTAGCAGATTCTTTTGTTCTTTCAATTCTATCTCCATCCATACTACCTGATGTATCAATAACAAGAATTAAATCTATTGCACCTTCTTCTTCATCTTGAGTACCATATCCATTAATATTATAAGTTATGCTTGCACTATCTTTTGGAGCATATAACATATCTTTATTTATTGTACTTGTAACATTTACTCCTTTTAATTCAGTGCCCTTATATACTTTAGAAATTTCATTTGTTTCTCTAGTATTAGTATTTTCTAACTTTAATTCGTCATTTTCTCCAGATAAATTTTCATAAGAACCTTCATTAAAATCACTAGTCATTGTATATTGTTTTACTGGTTCTGCCTTTACTTTTATTATAACTTCATCTGAAGCACTCATATTCTCTAATGTTGAATTAAGCTTTAATGTATAAGTTCCTTCTTTGTTAAATTTAACACTTGTTTCTAAACTCTTGTTATTACTTATTTCTGCTTGTGTTTCTTCTCCTTCTATGCTCCATGTTATATCAGCATCACTATAATTACAGCTTCCTGTTAATTCTAAGGCTTCATCTATATATATTTCTTTATCCTTTCCAGCATCAACTACTAGCTTTTCAGTTATAAGACTTGTAGCTTCGCTATTTTCATTAACATTAAGAGTTGTTCCATTAAGCTCTATTGAATCTGCATATATAGCTCCATTTATTGTTATCTTTTTTGCATTAATTTCTACTTTTCCATTTGGTGCATATATAACTCCATTTATAACTGCTTCTGAACCATTTATTGTTATATTTCCATTTTTAGAATATATTACAGCATTATAATTTTCTGTATTTCCCCTATTTACATCATATCTTATATTATTATCTGCTACTATATATCCATTTCCACTTAAATTAACTCTATCTAAAAATAAGCTTCCATTTACTTTTATTGAATTATCTAAGTTTATTGTGCTTTGAACAAATTTTTCATCTTCTTCATAAACAATACTATTTTCAGTATTTTTTGAGATAACATCATCAAGCTGTGGCATTTCTATTTTGTTATTTATAGTATTATAATTACCTTCTATGTTGTCTGGCACTAATGAAGCATTTATTCTTCCATTTACAAGTAATCCCTTTTCTCCTGTATATTCAACACTATCTTCTGAATATATATCCCCTTCTACATTACCCTCTTCTACATTAAATACAAGGTCATCTTCATTTCCTGAAAATAAAACATAATCTAATCCTCTTTGCCAAGAAAGCTTCTTTTCAGCAGCTGAAACATTAATAGTGCTTGTTAAAAATATATTAGAAAACATTACAGCTGATGTTGCTAATGCTATTAACTTCAGTTTTTGTGATTTCATCTCTATCCCCCCTTAGTTTTTCTTTTTCTTATTCTTAAATAAGACGGTACCTATAATCAAAGCAAGTGCAGTTACTGAACATATAAGCCAAAAATATATTGAATTATTATCAGAAGTTTTAGCATTATTAGCATTTTCTTTAGCTTGTTCTATAACATCCTTTAAATTTTCATTACCTTTATTGTTCTCTTGTTTATTGTTCTCTTGTTTATTGTTCTCTTGTTTATTGTCATCTTGTTTATTGTCTTCTTGTTTATTGTCTTCTTCTTTATTATTGTTTTCTTCCTCTTTTGGAGTTTCATCTACATTTCTTACTCCATAGCATGTAGAAAGTATCTTTTTCTCCCCACTTTCTATATTTACATCATTCCATACTATTGCTATTGCACTATCTTCATTTGCTTCATCATAGTTTACAAAATAGTCCCATCTATTGTCATAAAGATTGTTCCAATTTGCAAATTGAATTTTATTAGGAATAACATCAGTATTACTAGAGGCTTTTCCATAAGCTTCAATTTCATTATCATTATTACTAAATACTGACCATTCTTTTGTTACATCCTCATCCTTCAATTCAAATTCTTTTTCATATTCTGAAGAATTTACTTTTATTGTACCTTTATCATCATCACCTGGCATAGCATCTATCATAACTCTTATTCCCACATTAGCTTCTTCTTTGCCAGTATTTTTTATTTCATAAGATATTTCAACCATATCATTATATTTATCAGTAAATCCATTAACAAATCTTAAAAATTGTGTTATTTCAATATCACCAAATTTTTGTATAGAAATACTACTTTTAGTTTCCTTATCAAAAACAGGCTTTTGTATTTCTTCTCCTTCACCATATATATAATCTTCTCCATTAATATTTATTGTTGTATATGATGAATAAAAATTACTATAAGTAAGTTTTTTATCATTATCATTATTAGTAGATAAGCTTCCTTCTTTTGTTCTTATAACAAACCTACAATATTCACTTTGACTACTATCATTTTCTACACAAATGTTAAGATAATCATTATACATAGATTCTTCATTTATGCTTACATTATTTTCTGCAGCATAAACTGGTATACTCATTACTTGAGCTGCAAGTATAGCAGTTGTAATAAGCATAGCTTTCTTTTTCTTCATATAAAATCCCCCTTATTTTTAATATTTTAGCAATATAACA
>Ga0352979_1037117_pt1 | contig 11395 bp, 6 predicted proteins | sample Cowrumrumenfluid_3_FD_205951 | JGI IMG/M metagenome (GOLD analysis project Ga0352979, IMG submission 205951) | Metatranscriptome of Cow rumen microbial communities from the University of Illinois at Urbana-Champaign, USA - Cow X-2 rumen fluid... | ecosystem: Host-associated > Mammals > Digestive... | reverse complement strand
GCCCCCTAATTTATGTAGTATTTCAAATAACATTATAGCATATCTATAGAATAGCCATATTATTTTTGATAATGCAAAATAAAAAAGTTTTAATTATTAACTTTGCAAGTTATCCACAATTATTCAATTAATATAATTTTTAAAGAATAAAAAAATAACTTTAATAATGATTTCAGTTGTGTTTATTAATTTGTAGCTTATATTTTTCAATTTTTATAATGAAAAATACAAGCTAAATTATAATTTCTGATATCATTTTAAAGTTATAACCAATAAATTCTTTAAAAGATTTTATAAATCTTCTCCAATTATTCTCACTTCAGGATGAAGCTCAACTCCAAACTGTTTTTTTACTTCCTTTTGAATATATGCTATCAAATCTAAAATATCTTTAGCCGTAGCATTTCCTTTATTTATTACAAATCCTGAATGTTTTGAAGAAACAGCAGCTCCTCCTATTGAATACCCTTTAAGACCTGAATCTTGAATTAATTTCCCTGCAAAATGTCCTTCTGGTCTTTTAAATGTACTTCCAGCTGAAGGATATTCTAAAGGTTGTTTTTCTTCTCTTTTTTGTGTAAGGTCATCTATTTTTTCTTTAATTTCTTTTTTGTTTCCTTTTTCTAACTTGAAGGTAGCACTTATAACAATTAAGTTATCCTTCATAACCTTTGAGGTTCTATATCCAAGCTCTAATTCATCCTTAGACATTGTAACTATTTCTCCAGAACTTGTAATTACTTGTGCTTCTTTTATTATATTTTTAATTTCTCCATCATAAGCTCCTGCATTCATAAATACAGCTCCACCTACAGTTCCAGGAATTCCACAAGAAAATTCAAGTCCTGTTAATGAATTTTCTAATGCTTTATCAGAAAGGTTTTTAAGCATAACTCCACAATCTGCTTTTATTTCTGTTTCATTAACCTCTAAATTAGTAAGTCCTGTTAGTTTGATAACAACTCCTCTTATTCCTCCATCCTTTACCAAAAGATTGGAACCATTTCCAATTACAAAGTATGGAATATTGTTATCTTTGCATATTTTTATGCTTTCTATAATTTGTTCTGCCTTACTTGGTATTAATAGTACATCTGCAGGACCACCTACTTTAAAATTTACATGTTCCTTCATAAGTTCATTTATTTTAATTTCATCTTCTGAATATATATTATTAAATAAGTTCTTTAACTTTAAAACTTCACACATATTAAACTCCTCTTAAATATTTTTATAATCTTTTAATCCATATTTTAGTATAGTTTAATTTTATCCATTAAACAAGAGATATTCCTTTATTTTTCCTTATTGGAATTAAAATAATTTACTATACTATCTGCTGTTTTTCTATCAATTGAGTCTATTTGTAAAAGTTCTTCTAATGTTGACTCTTTTATTTTTTCTACACTTCCAAAGTGCTTTAAAAGAGCCATCCTCCTTTTTTGCCCTACATTTGGAATATCATCTAAAATAGAATGAAGTGTTCGTTTATCTCTAAGTGCTCTGTGATAAGTTATTGCAAATCTATGAACTTCATCTTGTATTCTTCTTATTAACTGCATTAAGTTAGAATTTCTATTTATAATTATTTCCTCATTTTCATAAATTATTCCTCTAGTTTGATGTTTATCATCTTTTACAAGACCACATACTGGAATATTAATATTTAATTCTTCTAAAACCTGAAGTGCCACATTTACTTGTCCTTTTCCACCATCCATCATTATAAGGTCTGGGAAGTTAGAAAATTTTCCACTAGAAAACTTAATATTTCTATTTTGTATTTCTTTTACCTCTTTTAATCCATGTTCAAACCTTCTAGTAAGAATCTCTCTCATGCTATTATAATCATCAGCACCCTTAACAGTTTTTATTCTAAATCTTCTATAATCACTATTTTTTGCTTTTCCATCTTCAAAAACTATCATAGTCCCTACAGAGTCTACTCCTTGTATGTTAGATATATCATATGCTTCTATTCTATATGGAGGTTCATCTAATGATAATATATCCTGTATTTCCTCTAGGGTTCTTTTATTAATTTCTTTTTCTTTTAATATTTTATCTTTAAATTGTTCAAGTGTTACCTTTGCATTATCCTTTACCATCTCAAGAAGGTTTTTCTTTTCTCCTTTTTGTGGAACTTTAATCCATGCTTTTGCTTCTCTTTTTATTGTTAAAAATTCTTCTAAAAGTTCCTCTTCTTCTATACATGGCACATAAATATTTCTTGGAATTTTTGCTGTTCCACTATAAAAATTAACTATAAACTGAGATAATATATTTTCTTCTGGCTCATCACTTGTATTTTCAATTATAAAGTGCTCTCTTCCACTGATTTTTCCATCTCTAAGGAAAAATACTTGTATACAAGCATCTCTTTCATCTTTATAAATATTTATAAAATCTTCATCACCTTCAGATACTCTAAAGATTTTTTGCTTTTCCACAAGGGCATTTATAGCTAATATTTTATCTCTAAAAGATGCTGCTTTTTCAAATTCTAGTGCTTCTGATGCCTTTTCCATATTTTCTTTAAGAGCTTTTAATATGTTCTTATCCTTGCCATTTAAAATATCCATTACTTCATTTATCATTTTTATGTATTCACTTTTTGAAACATATCCTCCACAAGGTGCCATACATTTTTTAATATGATAATTTAAACATGGTCTTGTTGGTTCATCTCCTTCTTTTATGTTTTTTTTACAACTTCTTAAAGGAAATATTTTTCTTATAAGATTTATAACTTCATAAACAGCCGTACCATTTGTGTAAGGTCCAAAATATTTATTTCCATCCCTTACAAAATTCCTTGTGACAAAAACTCTTGGAAAATCTTCGTTTGTTGTAATTTTTATAAATGGATAAAATTTATCATCTTTTAAAAGAATATTATATCTTGGACTATACTTCTTTATTAAATTACATTCTAAAATTAAAGCCTCCATTTCAGAATCTGTAACTATATACTCAAATTCTGCAATATTTTTAACCATTGCTCTTACTTTTTCAGTATGATTTTTAGAGTTTTGAAAATATTGTCTCACTCTATTTTTTAAAATTTTTGCTTTACCAACATAAATAACTTCACCTAAAGAATTTTTCATTAAATAAACTCCAGGTTTATTTGGTAAAACCTTTAATTGATATTCAAAATCAAACATTTTATCAAACATCCTCACTATCAAAATATAAATCTTAGAGAAATAAATAGCGAAGTAAATAGAAACCTTACTTCGCTATTAATATTAATTTTAAAAACTATCTTCCTAAAGCTGCATTTATCATAGCTCCTGCTACTGGTGCTGCTACTTGACCACCATATCCAGCATTCTCTACAATTACAGCTACTGCAATTTGAGGGTCTTCTGCTGGTGCAAATGCTATAAACCATCCATGAGGTTCAGCTTTATTTCCATTTGAATCTAAAACTGTTGCTGTTCCTGTTTTTGCACAGGCATTTGTGCCTTCAAAGAAATACCAACTTCCATAAACTCTGTTATCAACATAAGATTTCATAAAATCTGTTATAACTGCTGCATGTTCTTCTGATAATACTCTTCCATATTCTTTGCTTTTAATAGTTTTAACTTCATTCATTTCTGAATCAACAACAGAATTTACAAGCTTTGGAGTCATCATAACTCCATCATTTGCTATTGTTGATGCTACTAAAGCCATTTGCATTGGAGTTGCTAAAATACTTCCTTGACCTATACCAGATTGAGCAATTACTCCTGGATAAGTTTCAAGTGGAAACTTACTTTGAGCTAAACCAAATCCCTCTTTAGGAATATCTTTATTAAATCCAAATTTTTCTGCTGTTTCTTTTAAAGTTTCACTTCCAAGCTCTCTTGCTAGTATTCCACCAAAAACCACATTACTAGATGCTAAAAAAGCATTTTTTAAATCAACATATCCATTAGCAGAACCACTATCATTATATAAAGAATATTTTTCACTTATTTGTATATATCCTTTACTATCATCAAAGGTTCTTGATAATACATCTGGAATATTCTCTAATGCTGATGTTGCAGTTACAACCTTAAATGTTGAACCTGGTGGATATAATCCATTAGTTGCTCTATTTATTAGAGGACTATTAGCTGCTCCTCCTGAATTTGCAGCAGAAATAGCGGCTTCTAAGTTATTAGGGTCATATGTAGGCTTAGATACCATTGCTAAAACTTCGCCTGTTTTTGGATTTAATGCTACAGCTGCTCCTTTATTGCTACCAAGTGCATCATAAGCGGCTTGTTGAATTGTAGGATTTAATGTTGTAACAACACCATTTCCTACTTTTTTTATTTCTTCCTCTTCTTTTCCTCTATTTTCAAATTCTGTTTTTAGTTTTTCCCAGCTAAAGTTATAAAATATACTATCTTTTTTATCTTCCTCTGTTGGAGTATGTGTTGTAAGCTCTTCATTATATAATTTTTCTAGCCCTGTTGTTCCATAGGTTTGATTAACATAGCCTAATGCATGAACATAAACATCTCCACCAATATAATTTCTTGATTGGGTTAAAGCACCTGTTTTTTCTCCTGAGGTTAGTGGTGAAAGATTTCTATCATATATAGTTCCTCTTAAAATGTTATTTTTCTCTACCCATATTCTTTTATTATTTGTATCACTTGCTAAAGCTGGTGCCTTAAACGCCTGAAAATATGCTATATATGAAATTAAAGCAATAAAAAGAAATAGAAATACTATCATAACCTTCTTAACATTATTTCCAAACTGATTCATTAATTAACCCTCCTCTGAAACCTTTTGTAATAATCCTAATGCAAAAAACATAGTAAGCATAGAGCTACCACCAGCACTTATAAAAGGTAGAGTTATTCCTGTTAAAGGTATTACTTTAAATATACCACCAATAATAACTAAAGCTTGACAAGCTATCATTACACTTAAACCTACTGCTACTAATTGAGAAAATCTATTATTTGTTACAAAAGCAACTCTTATTCCTCTATAAAAAAGCAAGAAAAATAATATTAATATTCCAATTCCAAATATCATACCAAACTCTTCACAAATCATTGCAAAAATATAGTCACTTTCTCTTACAGGTACAAAATCAGGGTATCCACGACCTAAACCTAATCCAAACATTCCTCCAGAGGATATTGCATATAATCCTTGAATTATTTGATAACCAGCACCATTGGGATCGCTCCATGGGTCAAGCCATATTTGTACTCTATCTCTAATATGTCCAAAAAGCTTATATGCCATACTTCCACCTATTGCAGATAGTCCTAAGCATAATACAACATACTTTTTCTTTGATGTAGCAACATATAAAAGTGAAATTGAAATACCAAAAAATATTAAAGCTGAGCCTAAGTCAGTTTGATAAACAAGACATCCTAATGAAAATATTGTTACTAATGCAGGCTCTATAAGATTTTTTAGTTGTTTAATTGTTTTTTCTTTACCACTATATCCCTTTAAAGCTGATGATAAATATAAAACTAATGCTATTTTACCAAACTCTGATGGCTGAATTCCAATACCAGCTATATAAATCCAGTTATTAGCCCCATTTGTTTCTGGTGCAAATAATGGTGCTAATAACATAAATATTATTGTTAAAGCTAAGTAAAGATATCTCAAAGTTGATAGTTTTTTCATTCTTGGAAGAAAAACTACTGTTAAAATAAATATAAAAATACCTAAAACAAACCAAACAATCTGTTTTACTGCATAAGTATAATCTATTCTATATAGCATAGCAATTCCTATTGCTGATAAAATACATGAAAATATAAGCAAGAATTTATCTCCTTCTGGATAAAACTTTCTTATTATAAAATGAGAGCACATTATAACAAAACATACTATTCCACCTATAATAAGAGCTCTTTTATCCGCTGGATTACTTAAAAATGCTAAATTGCCAAAAAGGGCAATACATAAAATATATGTAACTAATAAAAGTAGAAACTCATCTTTACGAATTTTCACAAAATCACCTCAATCATTATGCTAACACTCTAAACACAGTAGTCCCTATCTGAATCTCTTCTTTTCCTAATAATTTAACATTAGTTGATATTTTTCTACCATTAACAAAAGTTCCATTTGTACTGTGTAAATCTTGTATATATAAATTATTTTCCTTTACTATAAGCTTAGCATGGTTTCCTGAAGTATGCCTATCTTGTAAAACTACAGAATTATCTTCTTTTCTTCCAATAGTTATTATATCTATGATAGGTATTATAGTTCCCTTCTTAATATTGGTACTTTCTCCCGTTGAAATAACCTCAATACCATAGTTTTTCTTTACTTTTTTCTTAGGTGGTTTTGGAGGGTTTTCATTTTTTCTTACATTATTAACTTTTATATCTTTATACATTATCTTTAGCGCATAGTATATTATAAAATAAAGAATTATTATGAATATAACTCCAAATACTATTGCCATTAATTTAGAAAAATCCATAAGTTCACCTCAAATATAAAATTATCTGTATATAATTATACAATAATACTACAATAAAAACATGCTTATTAAATATTTTAAGAAATCATTAATAATTTATAACATATTTCTTAAATATTTGCCTGTATATGAATTTTCCACTTTAATTATTTCTTCTGGTGTCCCTTCTGCAACTAATGTTCCACCATTATCTCCACCTTCAGGTCCTAAATCTATGATATAGTCTGCACATTTTATAATATCAAGATTATGCTCAATAACAACAACAGAATTTCCTGCATCTACTAATCTCTGAAGTATTTCTATTAATCTATTTACATCATCTATATGAAGTCCTGTTGAAGGTTCATCTAAAATATATAATGTTTTTCCTGTACTTCTTTTTGAAAGTTCATAAGCAAGCTTTATTCTTTGAGCTTCTCCTCCTGAAAGTTGAGTAGAAGGCTGACCTAATCTTATATAGCCAAGTCCTACATCGTATAAGGTTTGAAGCTTATTTTTTATTCTTGGAATATTTTCAAAAAATATTAATCCTTCCTCTACAGTCATCTTTAATACATCATCTATATTCTTTCCTTTGTATTTAACTTCTAAAGTTTCTCTATTATATCTTTTTCCATTACAAACCTCACAAGGAACATATACATCAGATAAAAACTGCATTTCAATTTTTATTATTCCATCACCTGAACAAGCTTCACACCTTCCACCTTTTACATTAAATGAAAATCTTCCTGGCTTATATCCTCTCATTTTGGCTTCTGTTGTGGTTGAAAATAACTCTCTTATTATGTCAAATGTACCTGTATAAGTAGCAGGGTTTGAACGAGGAGTTCTTCCTATTGGACTTTGGTCTATATCTATTATTTTATCTATATTTTCAAATCCTATTATCTCTTTATGAGCTCCTACTGGATTTCTATTTTTGTTAACTAACCTATTTAATCCTTTGTATAATATTTCATTAACTAAAGTACTCTTTCCTGAACCTGAAACTCCAGTAACTACTGTTAATGTACCAAGAGGGATAGAAACATTTAAATTTTTTAGGTTGTTTTCCCTAGCACCTTTAATAGTTATCTTTTGTCCATTACCACTTCTTCTTATCTGTGGAACTTCTATTTTTTTTGCTCCACTTAAATATTGCCCAGTAATAGACTCTTTACATTGCATTATCTCCTCTGCTGTTCCACATGCTACTACTTCTCCACCATGTTCTCCTGCACCTGGTCCTATATCCACTATATAATCAGCTGCTTTCATAGTATCCTCATCATGTTCAACAACTATTACAGTATTTCCTACATCTCTAAGCTTCTTTAATGTTCCTATAAGCTTATCATTGTCTCTTTGATGAAGTCCTATACTTGGTTCATCTAAAATATATAACACTCCCATCAATGAAGAACCTATTTGAGTTGCTAGCCTTATTCTTTGAGCCTCTCCTCCAGATAGTGTTCCTGATTTTCTAGATAAATTTAAATAATCTAATCCTACATCAACTAAAAATTGAAGTCTATTTCTTATTTCTCTTATAATTTGCTCACTTATTATCTTATTTTTCTCTGAAAACTTTAAATTGTTTATAAAATCAAGTTCTTCCTTTATAGGCATTTCAGTAAATTCAATTATATTTTTCCCATCAATTTTTACTGATAATACCTCTGGCTTTAGTCTTGCTCCATGACATTTAGGACATGCTTTGTCACTCATAAAAGCCTCTATTGAATCTTTTATAAAATCAGAATTAGATTCGTTATATCTTCTTTTTAATGAATTTATTTCTCCTTCAAAGGCATAATTATATACAGCTTTAACTCCCTCTTTAACATATGTAATATTAAGCTTTTTTCCCTTTGTTCCATATAATAAAATATCTACAATTTCTTTTGGAAGCTCTTCAATAGGAGTATCTAAAGAGAAATTATATTCTTTACATAAAGCTTTTAATATAGCTAATGTCCATGATTCTTTTTTAAGTCTTCCATCTCCCCAACTTGCTATGGCACCATCCATAATGCTTAATTTTTTATTAGGGATAACAAGATTTTCATCAATTTCAAATAAAGTTCCAAGTCCATCACAACAATCACATTTTCCATAAGGAGCATTAAAAGAGAACATTCTAGGCTCTAATTCTCCTATACTTATACCACAATCAGGACAAGCAAATTTTTCACTAAACAAAATATCATTTTCACCTATTACATTCACAATAACAAGGCTTTCTCCAAGCTTTAATGCTGTTTCTAAAGAATCTGTAAGTCTTCCTTCAATTCCTTCTTTAACTATTATCCTGTCTATAACAACCTCTATATTATGCTTTTTATTCTTATCAAGCTTTACCTCTTCCTCAGTTAACTCATATATTTCTCCATCTATTCTCGCTCTTACAAAACCTTTTTTCTTTATATCATCTAATACTTTTTCATGAGTTCCCTTTCTTCCCCTTATAACAGGAGCTAATATTTGAATTTTAGTTCTTTCACCTAAATCCATAACCTTATCTACAATCTGGTCAATAGTTTGTTGTTTTATTTCCTTACCACATTTAGGACAATAGGGAGTTCCAACTCTTGCATATAAAAGTCTTAAATAATCATATATTTCTGTTATTGTTCCTACTGTTGACCTAGGGTTTTTACTTGTAGTTTTTTGGTCTATAGAAATAGCTGGAGATAATCCTTCTATCTTTTCTACATCTGGCTTATTCATTTGACCTAAAAATTGTCTTGCATATGAAGATAATGATTCCACATATCTTCTTTGTCCTTCTGCATACAGAGTATCAAAAGCTAATGAAGATTTTCCTGACCCTGAAAGTCCAGTAAATACAATAAGTTTATCTCTAGGTATTGTTAAGCTGACATTTTTTAAATTATTGACTTTTGCTCCCTTTATAATAATTTTATCATTCATGTTCTTTGCTCCTTACTTGATATTAAAAAAATAATTTAATTTTTTTCCAAATCAGAAATTATATCTCTAAGCTCTGCTGCTCTTTCAAATTGAAGGTTTTTAGCTGCATCAAGCATTTCTTCTTTATATTTTTTAATAAGTTTATTCTTTTCACTTTTTGTAAGCTTTTTAGTTTCCTTAGAAGTAATCTGCTTTTCTTCTTCTTCAAAAGTCTTAGTAGCTTCTATTACTGCTCTTATATCTTTTGTTATTGTCTTAGGAACTATTCCATGTTCTTCATTGTATTTCATTTGAAGAGTTCTTCTTCTCTTAGTTTCATTTATTGCCCTATTCATAGAGCCAGTAATTCTATCTGCATACATTATAACCTTGCTTTCAGAGTTTCTTGCAGCTCTTCCTATAGTTTGTATTAAGGATGTCTCAGACCTTAAAAATCCTTCCTTATCAGCATCTAAAATTGCAACTAATGCAACTTCTGGAATATCTAAGCCTTCTCTTAATAGGTTAATTCCAACAAGGACATCATATTCTCCTTTTCTAAGGTCTCTTATTATTTCCATTCTTTCAATTGTTTTAACATCTGAATGCATATATGTTGTTTTAACTCCAAGCTCTATTAGATATTTTGTTAAATCCTCTGCCATCTTTTTTGTTAAGGTGGTAATAAGAGTTCTAAAGCCTCTTTCTGTATTTTTTATTATTTCCCCATATAAATCATCAATCTGTCCTTTAACAGGCTTTACTACTATCTCTGGGTCTAAAAGTCCTGTTGGTCTTATTATCTGCTCAACTACTTCAGAAGAATTATCTAATTCATATTGTGAAGGAGTAGCACTTACAAATACCACTTGATTTATCTTTTTTTCAAACTCTTGAAACTTTAATGGTCTATTATCATAAGCACAAGGAAGTCTAAAGCCATAATCGATTAAACTTTCTTTTCTAGACCTATCTCCTGCATACATAGCCCTTACTTGAGGGATTGTAACGTGACTTTCATCTATAAACATTAAAAAATCCTCTGGAAAATAATCAAGCAATGTTTTTGGTGGTGTTCCTGCTTCTCTATTATCCATTATTCTAGAATAATTTTCTATTCCACTGCAATATCCCATTTCTCTAATCATTTCTATATCAAAATTAGTTCTTTGTCTTAATCTTTGAGCTTCAAGGAGTTTATCTTGGGCATTAAGCTCTTTAAGTCTATCTTCAAGCTCCTCCTCTATTGTCCTTAAAGACCTCTCTATAGTTTCTGAAGATGATGCAAAGTGAGAAGCTGGGAAAATAGCAACATGTTCTCTTTCACCTAAAATATTTCCTGTTAAAACATCAAATTCTCTTATTCTATCTATTTCATCTCCAAAAAACTCTATTCTTATTCCTTTAGTGGAAGAGGAAGCTGGAACAATATCTAAATTGTCACCTCTTACTCTAAATGTACCTCTTTTAAAATCTATATCATTTCTTTCATATTGAATTTCTATAAGTTTTTTTATTATTTCATCTCTATCTTTTTCCATACCTACTCTTAAGCTTATAGTAAGCTTTTCATATTCTTCTGGATTTCCTAGTCCATAAATACATGATACAGAGGCTACTATAATAACATCTCTTCTTTCAAAAAGTGCAGAGGTGGCAGAATGTCTAAGCTTATCTATTTCATCGTTTATTGCTGCATCTTTTTCAATAAATGTATCTGTTTGAGGTACATAAGCTTCTGGTTGATAGTAATCATAATAAGAAACAAAATATTCTACTATATTATCTGGAAAGAATTCTTTAAATTCTGAACATAGTTGAGCTGCTAAAGTTTTGTTGTGAGCTAAGATTATTGTAGGTCTTTGAAGCTTTTCTATAATATTTGCCATGGTAAATGTTTTTCCTGAGCCTGTTACTCCAAGCAAAGTTTGCCCTCTGTTTCCATCTTTAATTGATTTTACCAAAGCTTCTATTGCTTGAGGTTGGTCTCCTGTAGGATTAAATTTAGATTTTATTTTAAACTTTCCCATTTTTCAC
>Ga0352979_1027219_pt1 | contig 11609 bp, 23 predicted proteins | sample Cowrumrumenfluid_3_FD_205951 | JGI IMG/M metagenome (GOLD analysis project Ga0352979, IMG submission 205951) | Metatranscriptome of Cow rumen microbial communities from the University of Illinois at Urbana-Champaign, USA - Cow X-2 rumen fluid... | ecosystem: Host-associated > Mammals > Digestive... | reverse complement strand
CCCAAATCATTTGTATTTTTCGTTATATTTTATTCTAAAAATCCTTTATAATGTCTCATTACAAGTTGTGATTCTAAACTTTGGACTGTTTCAATTGCTACACCTACTACAATTAATATAGATGTACCTCCAAAAGCAAGATTGAAATTTGTAAAACGAATTAGCATTGGAAGGATAGCTATAATTGCTAAATATACTCCACCAACCCATGTTAATCTTGACAATACTTTTGATATGTATTCTGTTGTTGGCTTTCCAGCTCTAATTCCTGGTATGAATCCACCATTTTTCTTAATATTACTTGATACTTCTGCTGGATTAAATGTAGCATAAGTATAGAAAAAAGTAAATCCTACAATTAGTAACAAATAAACAATTGCATTTGCAACAGAATACCATATTCCAACACTAGATGATGAGGTTGCAATTGAAAAATTATAAATTGTATTCCAGAATCCAGTTTGATTTGCTATATCTGGAATAAACAATTGAATTACCATTGCTGGAAATGTCATAAATGATGATGCAAATATAATTGGCATTACACCTGCCATGGCTAATTTTAATGGAATATGTGTACTTTGAGCTCCAACCATTTTTCTTCCAACAACTTTTTTAGAATATTGAACTGGTATTCTTCTTTCAGCTTCTTGCACAAATACAACAGCAGTAACTAAAATAATAGCACCAATTATAATTCCTAATGCAGTAAGAAGTCCAGTTGTACTAAATGCTCCTCCTTGGAATAACAAATTCCAAATTTGAGGTATTATGGTTGGAAGTCCTGCAATAATACCTACAAATATTAAAATTGAAATTCCATTTCCTATTCCTTTATTAGTTATTTGCTCTCCAAGCCACATTAATAATGCAGTACCCGCCATTAATGATATAACTACAATAGCACCTGTAAATTTTTCTGAACTTATAAAAATACCCGAATTTCTATATGAAAGGTATATTCCAAGTCCTTCTACCAAAGCTAATACCAATGTAAGTAACTTTGTATATCTATTAATTTTGGCTCTACCTTCTTCTCCACCCTCTTTTACAATTTTTTCTAAAGATGGAATTACCATTGCTAATAATTGAATTACAATGGAAGCAGTAATATATGGACTAATTGACATTGCAAAGATTGAAAATCTTGAAAATGCTCCTCCTGATATCATATCAATTAATCCACTCATTCCATTTGCAGATTGTTTCATATATTCTGCAAGTGTAATAGTATCTACAGTTGGAACTGTAATAAAACATCCTAATCTAAATACAATAATTAATACTAATGTATATAATAATTTTTTTCTAACCTCTGGAGTTTTCAAAGCATTTTTAATGGTGTTAAACAACTAAATCACCTCTGTCTTTCCTCCTAAAGCTTCTATTTTTTCTTTTGCAGCTTTAGTAAATCTTGTAGCTTTTACAGCTATTTTTTTATCTAATGTACCTGTAGCTAAAACTACGATACCATCGTTAATTTTGCTAATTATTCCGTCAGCAACTAAGCTTTCAGCTGTAACTTCTTCAGTTGTAGCCTTATTAAGCATTGTTAATGTTACTTCTGTATAATTTTTAGCATGAATGTTTGTAAATCCTCTTTTTGGTAATCTTCTATATAATGGTGTTTGACCACCTTCAAAACCTCTTCTTACTCCTCCACCAGATCTAGCTTTTTGACCTTTATGACCTCTTCCAGAAGTTTTTCCAAGTCCTGAACCTATTCCACGTCCTACTCTTGTTCTTGTTTTATTAGTTTGAGCTGGTTTCAATTTATCTAATTTCATTATTTGATTACACCTCCTTAATTAAATTTTTACGTAACTTTTATTTTTACAGTATAAGTATATTATAACTAATTTAATTATGCAAGATAAAATTAAATAATATCTTCTACTTTTTTACCTCTTTTTCTAGCTACTTGTTCAACTGTTTGCATTGATTGTAGTCCTTGTATTGTAGCATATACTACGTTTCTAGGATTGTTTGTTCCTATAACTTTTGTTCTAATGTCTTTATATCCTGCAAGTTCAAGAACTGGTCTAACACTTCCTCCTGCGATAACTCCAGTACCTTCTGCAGCTGGTTTAAGCATTACTTTTGCACTACCGAATTTTCCTACATATTCGTGTGGAATTGTTGTTCCAACAACTGGAACTTCTACTAAATTTTTCTTAGCATCTTCAATTGCTTTTTTTATAGCATCTGGAACTTCAGAAGCTTTTCCATTTCCAACGCCAACATGACCATTTTCATCACCAACAACAACTACTGCACTAAATCTAAAAGTTCTACCACCTTTAACAACTTTAGCAACACGGTTTATTGCTACAACTTTTTCTTTTAATTCTGATGTATTTTCTTGTTGCACTTCTTTTCCCTCCTTTAACTTTTATGAGATTTATCATTCTCTTTACTTTCTTAAAATTTTAAACCTGCTTCTCTTGCTGCTTCAGCTAGTGCTTTAACAACACCATGGTATACATATCCACTTCTATCAAAAACAACTGTATCAATGTTTTTTGCCATTGCTTTTTTTGCTATTAAAGTTCCAACTTCTTTTGCAGCTTCTATATTTGAATGTTTTACTTTTACATCTTTATCAAGAGTAGACACAGAAACTAATGTATTTCCTGCAACATCATCTATTACTTGAACAAATAAATTGTTGTTACTTCTGTAAACACATAATCGTGGACGTTCTTGAGTTCCGCTTATTTTTCTACGTACTCTTATATGTCTTCTTTCTCTTTCTAATTTTCTATCTGTCTTAGTAATCACTCTTTTTCACCTCTTTTTCATATCATTTTATTTTTTACCAGCTTTACCTTCTTTACGTCTAATATGCTCTTCAGCAAATTTAATACCTTTTCCTCGATATACTTCTGGTGGTCTTTTAGTTCTAATAACGGCAGCCGTTTGACCAACTAATTCTTTGTCAATGCCTCTTACAATGATTTGATTTGGATTTGGAACATCAAAAGTAATTCCTTGTGGAGCTTCCATTTCAACCGGATGAGAATATCCTAAATTCATTACTAGGTTATTTCCTTTTTTTTGTGCTCTATATCCAACACCATTTATTTCTAATTCTCTTTTATATTCATTTAAAACACCAACAATCATATTGTTAATTAATGTTCTTGTTAGACCATGTAAACTTCTGTTTTGTGGTTCATCATTTGGTCTTTCTACTGTAATAATATTGTCATTAATAGAAACTTTTATATTGCTGTGAACATCTCTTTCTAAAGTTCCCTTAGGTCCTTTTACAGTAATGTGTTGTCCATCTAATTTAACTTCAACACCTTCTGGTACTGTAATAGGTTTATTTCCTATTCTTGACATTGTTTTCCCTCCTTTTATAGTTGTTTTATCAATTTTTATGCAATATTTTTTACTTTATAAAATAAGATTGCATAGGTTAGCCGTAATATATGTTCTGTTAGCTTACGGCTAACAAAAAATTACCATACATATGCTAATACTTCTCCACCTAAACCTTCTTTTCTTGCTTCTTTATCTGTTTTTATTCCTTTAGATGTTGAAATTAGAGCAATACCTAATCCATTTAATACTTTTGGTAATTCATCTTTTGATGCATATACTCTTAATCCTGGTTTACTAATTCTCTTTAAACCATCAATTACTCTCGCACCTTTTTCATCATATTTTAAAGTGATTCTTATGATTCCTTGCTTATTTTCACTTTCTATTTCTTCACAAGCTTTAATATATCCTTCATTTAATAAGATATTTGCAATTGATCTTTTCATGTTAGATGAAGGAATATCAACTGTTTTATGCTTTGAACTATTTGCATTTCTTATTCTTGTTAGCATATCTGCTATTGGATCAGTTGTAACCAATTTTCCTACCTCCTTTTTATAATTATGTATGTATTTATGAACTTGCTTATATTACAAATATATATTTTTTACCAACTAGCCTTCTTAACACCTGGTATTTCTCCTTTATGAGCTAATTCTCTAAAACATACACGGCATATTCCAAATTTTCTAATGTAAGCATGTGGTCTTCCACAAATTTTACATCTATTATATTCTCTTGTTCTGAATTTTTGTTCTCTTTGTTGTTTTACTTTTAATGATTTCTTAGCCATATTTTATACTTCTCCTCCTTTTCGACTAAAGTCTTAATACCAATTTTTCTTTTGCCTTTTTGTTATTTTGCAATTTTCTCTTTTCAATTCAATGAGAAGCGTCTATTATAGTTTTTTATTGCAAATTAATTATTGTTTAAAAGGCATTCCTAGAAGAGTTAATAATTCTTTTGCTTCTTCGTCAGTATTTGCTGTTGTAACAAATATAATATCCATTCCTCTTACTTTATCGATTTTATCATATTCGATTTCAGGGAATATTAATTGTTCTTTTACACCCATTGAGTAATTTCCTCTACCGTCAAAAGAACTTACAGATACTCCTCTAAAATCTCTAACTCTTGGTAAAGCTACATTAAATAATTTGTAAGCAAAATCGTACATTTTACCTTTTCTTAATGTTACTTTACATCCAATATTAACACCTGCTCTTAATTTGAAAGCAGCAATTGCTTTTTTAGATTTTGTAATAATTGGTTTTTGACCTGTTATTATACTTAAATCATTAACAGCGTTTTCTAATGATTTAGGATTTTCTTTTGTATCACCTAAACCAATATTAATTACTATTTTTTCTAGTTTTGGAACTTGCATAACTGATTTATAATTAAATTTTTTCATCATTGCTGGTATAACTTCTTGTTCATATTGTTCTCTTAATTTTTCCATAAGTCTTCAATAGACCTCCTTTCTTATTTTATTTTTGCACCACATTTTTTACAAACACGAACTTTTTCGTCTTTTTCAATAGTAAAACCAATTCTTGTAGGTTTACCACATTTTGAGCAAACAACATTTACTTTACTTGAATGGATTGCACATTCTACCGGTATAATTCCACCCTCTTCACCTTGTCTTCTAGGTTTTACATGTTTTTTTCTAATATTGATACCTTTTACAATTATTTTATTTGTTTTTGGTATTACTTCTAACACTTCTCCTGCTTTACCTTTATCATTTCCAGATAAAACTTGAACTGTATCACCTTTTTTTATTTTTAACATTTTTTTCACCTCTTCTTTTCGGTAATTATTTATTAAATATTTGTGTTTTTTAATGCATCTTTAGTCTGTAACACGAAAATTATTAAAAATAATTTTTTTAGATTTCGTTACAGTTTCGAAGCTTCAGTTAATAATTTGTACACTCTCTCAAGCAACTTATTGCTTTTGTTCGTCAACAAATTATAAACTTACGCATCTTTAATCCGTAAATCTCAAATGTCTTCTAGACATTTTCGATAACGGCTTAAAGAACTTCTGGAGCTAAAGATAATATTTTCATATATTCTTTATCTCTTAATTCTCTTGCAACAGGTCCAAATATACGTGTTCCTTTTGGATTTCCGTCTTCTTTTATGATAACTGCTGCATTTTCGTCAAATCTGATATATGAACCATCTGCTCTTCTCGTAGGTTTCTTTGTTCTTACTACAACTGCTTTAACAACATCACCTTTCTTTACAACGCCACCTGGTGTAGCTGTTTTTACAGAAGCAACTATAACATCTCCAACTCTAGCATATTTTCTATATGATCCACCTAAACATCTGATACACATAATTTCTTTTGCACCAGTATTATCAGCTACTTTTAATATAGATTGTTGTTGTACCATGCGAAAGTACCTCCTTTTTTCATTTTATTATTTTATTACTGCCTTTTCAACGATTTCTACTACTCTCCATCTTTTATCTTTTGATAAAGGTCTTGTTTCCATAACTTTTACTTTATCTCCAGTATGGCATTCATTGTGTTCGTCATGAGCTTTTAACTTATATGTTCTTTTTTGGATTTTTCCATAAGTTTTATTCTTTTCACTTGTTTCTACAGCGACAACTATAGTTTTATCCATTTTGTCAGAAACAACTGTACCAATCATAACTTTACGAAGATTTCTTTCTTCCATTTGATTAATCTCCTTTCTTTGATTCTTAATCATAAGACTTTATAAAAACTAGTTCTCTGCTTTTATTTCTCTTTGTCTTAATTCTGTTTTTACTCTTGCAATGTCTCTTCTCACTTCTCTAATTTTCATAGGATTATCTAAGCCATTTGCTTTCTTTGTAAATCTTAACTTAAATAGTTCTGATTTTAATTCTCCTAATTCTTTTTCTAGATCTGGTGAAGACATTTCTCTTATTTTATTTATCTTCATCTATCTCACCACCTATTTCAGTTTCCTTTTTAACAAATTTACACTTAACAGATAGTTTATTTGCTGCTAGTCTTAAAGCTTCTCTAGCTGTTTCTTCAGGAACACCTGCTATTTCAAACATTACTCTACCTGGTTTTACAGCTGCTACCCAGTATTCTACGGCACCTTTACCTTTACCCATACGAGTTTCAGCTGGTTTCTTTGTTATTGGTTTATCTGGAAAAATTTTGATCCAAACTTTTCCACCTCTTTTTATATAACGAGTCATAGCAACACGGGCAGCTTCAATTTGGTTTGATGTAATAAAACCTAATTCCAATGATTGAAGACCAAATTCTCCATCTGTTACTTTATTCCCACTTGTTGCTTTTCCTCTTAATCTACCTTTTTGCATTTTTCTATATTTTGTTCTTTTTGGCATTAATGGCATTATTTGTCTCCTCCTTCCATTTTTGCTTTTTTAGCTGGAAGAACTTCTCCTTTATATATCCAAACTTTAACACCGATTTTTCCGTATGTTGTATCTGCTTCAGCAAATCCATAGTCAATATCTGCTCTTAAAGTTTGAAGTGGTATTGTACCGTCTTTATAAAATTCAGTTCTAGCCATATCTGCTCCACCTAATCTTCCAGATACAGAAGTTTTTATTCCTAAAGCACCTGATTTCATAGATTTTTGCATACATTGTTTCATCGCTCTTCTGAATGAAATTCTTCTTTCTAGTTGTCCTGCAATATTTTCAGCAACTAATTGTGCATCAGTATCAACATTTTTTACCTCTACAATATTTAAATTTACATCTTTATTAATCATTTTTTGTAATTGTGCTTTTAATTCTTCTGCTAAGTTACCACCTTTTCCTATTACTAAACCAGGTTTTGCAGTAAACACATTTACTTTTACAAATTTAGCTGTTCTTTCAATTTCTATTTTTGAAATTCCACTAACATATAATTTCTTTTTTACATATTTACGAATTTTGTTATCTTCTACTAGATAATCTCCAAAATTCTTAGAATCTGCATACCATCTTGAACTCCAATCTTTGATGATGCCTACTCTTAATCCATGTGGATCCATTTTTTGTCCCATTTTAAACAAATCCTCCTTTCTTTACACTCTTTCTTTTAATACTATTGTTATATGACTTGTTCTTTTTCTAATTCTAACTGCTGATCCTTTTGCAGCTGGTCTAATTCTTTTTAATGTTGGACCTTGGTTTGCATAAATTTCAGCAACATATAATTTTTCGTGAGTCATATTATGATTATTTTCTGCATTTGCTATAGCTGATTTTAATATTTTTTCTAATATTTCAGATGCAGCTTTTGGTGTGAATTTAACAATTGCTAAAGCTTCATCAACATTTTTTCCTCTTAATAAATCTGCTACGATTTTTACTTTTCTAGATGAAATTCTAGCAAATTTTAGAGTTGCTTTAGCTTCTGGTATCATAACTTCTTCCACTTTAATTCCCTCCTCTTAATCGGTAAGTATTTTACACAATTGAATTTTTTGTGTTATTTTATACTATTTTTTAGTTGTTTTTTCTCCAGCATGCCCTTTGAATGTTCTTGTTGGAGCAAATTCTCCTAATTTATGTCCTATCATTTCTTCTGAAATATAAACTGGCACATGTTTTCTACCATCATGAACAGCTATTGTGTGTCCAACCATCTGTGGGTATATAGTAGAAGCTCTAGACCACGTTTTTAATACTTCTTTTTTACCTGATTCATTCATAGCTTCAATTCTTTTCATAAGCTCAGGAGCTACGTATGGTACCTTTTTACTAGATCTTGACATAGGTTTGTTTACCTCCTTTTATTTGTTTTTACATTTTTATTTATCGCTCTTTTAAGTAGTTTTAATTAGCCTTTTGTTAATTAACTAAGCTATCTATAAGACTCGGATAAGCTTGCTAACAGCTATCTTATTTTCTTCTCTTAACAATAAATTTATCAGATTGTTTATTTTTCTTTCTTGTTTTATATCCAAGTGCTGGTTTGCCCCAAGGTGTCATTGGTCCTGCGTGTCCTACTGGTGCTCTACCTTCACCACCACCATGAGGGTGATCTACTGGATTCATTACAGATCCTCTAACTTCTGGACGTTTACCCATGTGTCTTGATCTTCCAGCTTTACCAATCTTAACATTTTCATGGTCTGAATTTCCTACAGTTCCTATTGTAGCTCTACATACAGCCATTATCAATCTCATTTCTCCTGATGGAAGTCTTACGTGAGCATATTTTCCTTCTTTAGCCATTAATTGTGCTTCTTGTCCAGCTGCTCTAACTAATTTTCCACCTTGACCCGGATTTAATTCGATATTGTGGATCATTGTACCAACTGGAATACTTTCAATTTTCATACAATTTCCTGGTTTAATATCTGCCTTTTCTCCAGATACAACTTTGTCACCATCTGTTAATCCGATTGGTGCTAAGATGTAAGATTTTTCTCCATCTTCATATTCTATTAAAGCAATGTTTGCACTTCTGTTTGGATCATATTCAATTCCTATTACAGTTGCTGTAACATTATCTTTTCTTCTTTTGAAATCTATAATTCTATATTTTTGTCTGTTTCCTCCACCTTGGTGACGTACAGTTATTCTACCATATGAATTTCTTCCTGAATTTTTCTTTTTTGTTGCAAGTAAAGATTTTTCAGGAGTTTTTTTAGTGATTTCATCAAATGTAGAAACTGTCATATTTCTTAATGATGGAGTTGTTGGGTTAAAATGTTTCATTCCCATTTTTTTATTCTCTCCTTTATTTAATTTATTTTCCGGGTTATTTCCCGATATTTTATCTTTCTTCTTCATTATCCTTAGAATTACTTTTTGAATTCATTATTTTCCCTTCATAATCTCTAAGTCTTTTTCTTTCTTCTGCTGTATATTGTGATGGTTCCATATTATTCTTAAAATTGCTTTTTTAATTTATTATTTTTCTTTCATAATTTCTAAGTTGTTTTCTTTCTTCTGCTGTATATTCTGATGGTCCCATTGGTTTTAAAATAAGATATTCCATTTTTTTATTCATAATTAAGCTCCCATAAATTCATCTATAGAAGTTTTATATTTCTTGGAAATTTTCTTAGTTTTCCCGCCTTTAGTTAGATATGTTTTTTCTGCTGGGTCTGTATCTATTGTAACAATAGCTTTTTTCCAGTCAGATGTTCTTCCAACATATCTTCCCTGTCTTCTTTCTTTTCCTTTTACAGTCATTGTATTTACTTTTAACACTTTAACTTCGAAAAGTTTTTCTACTGCACTCGCAATAGCAACTTTTGTAGCTTTTTTGTTCACTTTAAAGGTATACTTCCCATCTTGCATATCATCATTACTTCTTTCAGTAATAATTGGTTCTACTATTATATCTTCTGGCATCATTATGCGTACACCTCCTCTAATTTTTTAACTGTATCTAGAGTAATTACTAAGTTCTTATATTTTAATAAATCATATACATTTATTGTATTTACTAAACTTGTTTTTACTCCTTCAATATTTCTTGCAGATTTTTGAACTGTTTCGTTCTTTTCTGGTAATACTATTAAAGATTTACCTTCTACTTTTAAGTTTGTTAATACTTTAGCCATTTCTTTTGTTTTTATTTCATTTAATGCTAAAGAATCAACTACTACTAATTCGTTTTCTAACACTTTAGAGCTTAGTAATGACTTGATTGCAAGTCTTTTTTCTTTTTTGTTTACTGTATATTTGTAAGAACGAGGTTTTGGTCCTAAAGCTATACCACCTTTTATCCATTGTGGAGCTCTTATACTTCCTTGTCTTGCTCTACCAGTACCTTTTTGTCTCCATGGTTTTCTTCCACCACCACGAACTTCTGCTCTTGTTTTTGTACTTTGAGTACCTTGTCTTTGGTTAGCTAAAAAGTTAACTAAAACACTATGTACTACAGCTTCATTTGGTTCAATTCCAAATATTTCTTCTTTTAGTTCTACTGACTTAACTTTCTTTCCTTCCATATTGTATACATCTATACTAGGCATCTATTTTTCCTCCTTCCCTATGCTTTTACGCTTGTTTTTAATTTTAATATTGCACCTTTAGCTCCTGGTACACTACCTTTTACTAAAATTGCATTTTTATCTAAATCTACTTTTACAACATCTAAGTTTTGTATTGTTACAGTAACTCTTCCCATATGTCCTGGAAGTTTCTTACCTTTGAATACTCTACCTGGAGTTGATGTTGGTCCCATTGATCCTGGTCTTCTATGATACATAGAACCATGTCCCATTGGTCCTCTTGATTGTCCATGACGTTTAATAACACCTTGGAAACCTTTTCCTTTAGAAGTTCCTTGTACATCAACTCTATCTCCAGCTGCAAATGTATCTACTTTGATTTCATCGCCCACATTAATTCCCTCTAAAGAGTCCATTCTGAATTCTCTTAAATGTTTCTTTAAGCTTAAATTTGCTTTTTTGAAATGACCTTTTTCTGGTTTGTTTAATTTGCTTTCTTTAACATCTCCAAATCCTAATTGAATAGCGTTGTATCCATCTGTTTCTACAGATTTAACTTGTGCTACTACGCATGGACCTGCTTCTATTACTGTTACTGGAATAACTTTTCCTGTTTCATCGAAAATTTGAGTCATTCCAATTTTTCTTCCTATTATTGTTTTCATTTTTACTTTCCTCCTAACTATTGGCTGATATTTGGTTTATACCATTTTGTTTATCAGCTTGGTTTTTTGATATTTAAAAAATTTTTTAAATATTTAGAAATTATAATTTAATTTCTATGTCAACACCTGCTGGTAAGTCTATTTTCATAAGACTATCTACAGTTTTTTGTGTTGGGTAAAGAATATCGATAACTCTTTTATGTGTTCTCATTTCAAATTGTTCTCTTGAATCCTTGTGTTTGTGTGGAGAACGTAATATTGTTATGATTTCTTTTTCTGTTGGTAGTGGAATAGGACCTGAAACTTTTGCTCCTGTTCTTTTAGCAGTATCTACTATTTTTTCAGCAGACTGTTCTAAAACTACATGATCATAAGCTTTTAATCTTATTCTAATTTTTTCACTTGCTACCGCGTTTTGTGTTACTGTTGCCATGTAAATTTCCCTCCTTAATTTTTTCTTTTTAGGTCGGAAGTTATAAACGCACCCTGGTGTTTCTTTTTTACCAATATAAAAGCCCAAGTTTTTGCATGATAATTCTTGGGATAAGTGCTCTTTTATTTATAAAACTTACCGCCTTGGTCTAAGCCTCGACATACTCCGTAAGAGTTCCCTCCAGCCCTGCTATTTCAAAGGTTGTAGCCACATCTTACTTCATCGCTTT
>Ga0352979_1012184_pt1 | contig 11969 bp, 8 predicted proteins | sample Cowrumrumenfluid_3_FD_205951 | JGI IMG/M metagenome (GOLD analysis project Ga0352979, IMG submission 205951) | Metatranscriptome of Cow rumen microbial communities from the University of Illinois at Urbana-Champaign, USA - Cow X-2 rumen fluid... | ecosystem: Host-associated > Mammals > Digestive... | reverse complement strand
CTTAATTTATTTTAAAAGTCTGAAAAATCGTCATTACTCATATCTAAGATTTCATCTCGTAAATCGGAATCAATAGTTACTGATTCACCTGTCCAGAAACTCTTACTATGTTGTAAATTTTTCTTCTCTTTATTTACCATTTTTTCAACACGATTCCTAACTTTTTTACCATTACCATTTTTATCAGCGAATCCAAGAACAGCACCGTCGACTCCACCTTTAATTGCAGATCCGCCTGATTTTAGAACAGTTTTATTTATTTGTCGAGTTTCTTTGTTCTTCCACATCAATCTACCAGGTCGTTTAAATGGATTTAAAAATCCACCTTTAATAAAACCTTCTGTTGTAGATTTAACGGCAGTTTGAATATTCTTACATCTAGTACCACGAAGTGTAATCATTAATCTCGTTAAAACAGTCATTTCAGAAGCATTGTTAATTCTTTTTTTAAATTTATTTGCTTCACGTTTACCAAAATTCTTTTCCAATTGCTCCATGAAAGCTTTATCATGATTTAATGCAATTTTTAAAGCTCTAGCTGAATTTTGATCAGATTCTGCAATTTTCAATGCAAGTTCACTAGTAACTATAAGAGAAGCCGGTTCAATTTTTTTCTTTGCAGCTTCTTCAAATTCTTTAATAATACCAGATAACCCATGATTTTCATCAGCTTTAGCTTTTCTTAATTCTTCTTCACCCTTTTTTAAAAGAGCGTCATATTCTTTGTTTATCTGCCTAAAATCTTTTACTGTAACTTTTACGTTTTTTAATTTAGGATCTTTTTTCATCTGTTCTTTAAAATTTTGAAAAGCATCTTTTTCTTCACCATCTAATGTTAATTCCTCAAAGAAATTAGTAATTGATTCAATTATAGACTTAATCATATTAATTACGCCTTGAATCATTCTAGATAAAACATTAGATGACTTTTGAGAAACTTCTTCATTTTTTGCTTGAGCTTTAACAACAGGGTCTGAATCAGATTCAAATAATAATGAATATTCATCAATTTCAACCCAGTCTTTCATATATTCTCTTATTAAGGAAAGGTCATTCATATAATCATCAATTGTTAAAAATGCGTCCATTTTATTACCTCCTTATATCTTAAAATGATGGATGGATTTTTTAATCCATCCATCATTAGTTATTTTTAAAATAAATCTTCCATATCAGATAATAGGTCTGACGCTAAAAGAACTTTAACTGATGTTGATTCATTTATGTTTTTATCTTTTTTATTGAAGATTTTTTTCTTATTTTGTTTTGATGTTGTGTCTGAAGAAGAAGATGAACTATTTTCTTTCTTAGCTATCTCAGCTTCAAGTTTATTAAGAGTTCTGATAACTTCATTTAATACATGATTAACATGATTAAGATACGTATTAAATACACTTGAATCCATATCTTCTTTATTTTTAATTTTTGTATAATAAGCATTAGCCCTTGTATATAAGTTTTTAGTTGCAGCCACTCCAAAACTAAATCCCAGTGTAGGAAGTGCAAATACTAGTGCTTTAATTAATGATATCATATTACCATATATCATACCAATTATATTATCGGGTAAATTAGTATTTTTTGACATCTCATTAATTTGTTTTTGTGCAGTAGTTACTGCATCCCTAGCTTGTTTAATACTTACACGAGCTTCAATATATTCTCCACTCTTCATAAACTTTTTAGCTTCTTTAATTTTATTATTGGCTAAATTGAAAGAATCTCTGTATGTTTTACTAACATCTTTAGTAAACCCCTCGGTATATGTCTCATTATCCATATCATAATCGCTTCCGGAATTAAGCGAATATACAAAATGTACATCTGGTGGCGGTGGAGGATCAAAACCATTTCCAATATTCATAATTGTATCATCAAGTTCTTTTATTAATGAAACAATTTTAATTTTGTATTCTCTAGGTAATGATTTTAAATTAATTTGAGAAAGACCATCACGAATTTGTTTTAATAATTTTAACAAATCTTCACCATAACCTCTTCGTACATTACTTATAATTAAATTTACAAAAAGAATTATAGTTGATATAATAGATAACCACATACCAGCAGAAGCTAAAAATACACTTGAAGATGACATTAAAGCTGCACCACCAATAAAAGCAACAATCCAACCTAAGGAAGTCACTGCTTCAAATACAACTCTATCATCTTTTTCAAGTTCGAGTATTTTATTTATACGTATAATATCATCATAATATTTATCAACAAATTTTTTCATAGCATTAGAACTATCATATTTATTAGGAACTGCATTTCTAATTTCTTTAGCTCTAATAATAAAATCTTTTAACGGGTTTACCGAAAAAACTCCTTCAGTATAATACTTACTAGCGTCACTATTTAAAAAAAAATGTCGTTACAAAGCTCCGAATACATTGTATCGAAATCATCTTCGGTACTGGTATCCTCACCGAAGATATCATTACAAAGTTCTGAGAAGTAGTCATCTGCGTCAAAAGAATCTTCGTGAGCAGATGATGTAATAGTTTCATCATCTACCTTAGGTGGGGAAACTTGGTCTTTACCTTTACCCTGTTCAGTATTTTTCTTAAATTTATTAGAAATAGTGGAAGCTCCTACCCTAAGTGATTCAATAATATTAGTCAAACGAGTTACTTTATTTTTTGAAATCTCTTTTTCCAGATCTGCTTCAGTTTGTGCAATGTCTATTAAATATTTTAAATCGCTATTACTTAAATCATTCATATACAAATCAGCATATTCATTTCTGTCATCTTTTGAATATTTGTTTTTGGGAAAATTTAGTTTTAATGCTTTATTTGCAAGGTTTTTATGTTCACGTTGATATGATAAATCATCTATTTTTTGTCTAATCTTTTCAAATAATTTTACATCATGATTGGTATCTTGATCAGTACCATCGCTTTTTAAATGTGCAAGTAAGAATCCTAATGTTACAGTAACAGCAACTACACCTGTACCAATTGCAATATATTTTGCAACTCGATTTTTAGATTCTGTCGCTTCGTCTGCATCTTTCTCAGAAACCTTGCCAGATATAGCCCGTGACATACGTTTTTTAGAATTATCAGATTCTTTATGTAAAAACCCAAGAAGTTTACTATTATCTTTATACTCAACTTTTACATTTGCTGCTTCTGGATTAGCTTTAATTATCTCTTCTAATTTTTTAACAAGACCGGTATCTCGAATTTTTTCAAAAATCTCAGTTACTTTTTCTTTAATTTTTTGAAAAAATTCTTTCAATGACTCTATCATCTTATCTATAGTTGATTTAACTTTACTACCAAAGCTACCACTTTCGGATTCTGTCATGTAGTCCTCTACATCACCACCATATCTATAAGCATCAAGATACGCTTCCTTTTGTTTAATAATATAATCATTATATGCAACCGACTCGAAAAGCATAATCTTATCAGTCATAAGATCATATCTTGCAGATGCTTCTTCAATATCGTTTTTAATATTATCTATAAAACTCATGTCTATATCTCCTTTATAAGTTATTTATAAAACTGTTTTCATATATAATTTAAAACTCATCAAGAATATCTAGTAATTCATCTACCAACGGATCACCTGATCGTTCTGTAAATAAGCGATCAATTTCATCATAATCATAATCAGATATTTCTACATACTCGTTATATATATCATACTCATCTTCATCATAATACAAATAATAACTTTCATTAATAGTTCCAGCCTCGTTATATTTTGCTTTAAAATCCCTTATTTTATTTTTTTGTGCCCTTTTTTGTTCCTCGGTACAAACTTTATCAATTATTTCATAAAGATCATCAAGTCCATTATAGAGGTCATTATATGCTCTACCAGCATCAATTTTTCTATTTTTATAATTTATCATTATTTTTTTAATGCCCGCAATTTTTTTCGAATCGTCAGGACCAATTTTGTCTGTATGGTTTTTTAAAGTGTCTATTGCAGATTTACACCTATTCGTTAATTCCGGCATAGCTTTTTCTTTATTTTTATTTGTTTTGTTTGTAATATCTTCTATTCCTCTAGTAGCTTCTTCGTCATCACCAGAATCATCTTCCGTACCGGTATTTGTAGGTGTTCCAGAGTTGCTACCACTATCACTAGAAGCAGGTCTACTATTTCTATTTCGTTTGTTATTTCCTGTAAGTTTGCCTTTAACCTTCATTTTACGTGTTCCAGAGTTGCTACCACTATCACCAGAATCATCTTCCGTACCGGTATTTGTAGGTGTTCCAGAGTTGCTACCACTATCACCAGAATCATCTTCCGTACCGGTATTTGTAGGTGTTCCAGAGTTGCTACCACTATCACTAGAAGCAGGTCTACTATTTCTATTTCGTTTGTTATTTCCTGTAAGTTTGCCTTTAACCTTCATTTTACGTGTTCCAGAGTTGCTACCACTATCACCAGATTGCTCGCTGCTTTCACCTTTATCTTCGTTGTTGTTACCAGTAATCTTATCTTTAACATCAGTGATGAAGCTCACAAACTGTTGCCATTTACCTTTTACCCATAAAATAAATTTACCTAATTTGGCTTTAACGGCATTAGCAAAACTAGTCGCTTTTTCGTTTTTTGATGCTTGTGCAGCATCAATTAACTCAGATTCAATTCTTTCTAATTCAGACGTTAATCTGTTAAACCAATCTTTAACTTTTAAATATGCCTTTTTAGGATAATGAATTACATTACTAGCACTTTCAACACCTTTATCAATTGCAACACATACTGAAAATGCTGTCAATCCACCTTTACCAAGAGTTTCAATAGCATCTATAACATTACCATTTTTAAAATCATTTCCTACTTTTTTAAAAAAGTTAACAATTTCACTACTACCACTACCATTAGCAGCATCCATAAAACATTTAGGTGCATCTCCCTCGTACGCATCACCACGTCTAAAAAGATTTTTAATAGAGTCAAAAATCCTTTGGAAAAATGCCTTAATTTTTTGGAAAATAGTCTCTTTATTTTTATCAGCCTCTTCGTTTGCTTCAGTATAAAGATATGTTAAATCATCATAAGTACCGTTTTCCATCATGACTTTTTGCTCAGCCAGCAAATAATCATTTTCAAGTTTATTATAATAAGCTTCAACCATTAATGAAATCTTATTACTTTCAATTTCTATACTTCTATTAAACATATCATTTTCACGTTCAATAGCGTCCATATATCCATTTACAATTGATGACATGATAAATGTCCTCCTTATTTCGATATTTTTTTAAATATTTTCATAGTTTCATTACCATATAAATGAGCTAAATATGATAAATGACCAAAAACGTTATTAATTAATCCTTCAGATTCAACATCTAAGTTTGTTGAACCGATAATGGTGTTCTGAGAATTTTTAATTTGTTTTTTTTGTTTATTGAAATCTCCTGCTATTTCATTATATGTAAAATGCTTTACTACACCAGCAATAATTACACCAGGTCCGATTTTTTTAATTTTACTTTTAGAATTATCTATAAAATCATCAACTTCTTTTTCTGAGACATGACCAACTTTAGATGCAATTTTATATATTAATTGATTTCCTTTATTCATATCTTCATCTATTTGTTTTTTTAATTTATCCATATCTTTATCTATTTTTATTTGACCAGAAGTTGAATTCATATAATCATCTATGGTTATATTTTTTTTCTTTCTAAATAATTCTTTTATAGATTCAAGAGTATTTTCAATAAAATTAACAATAGCTTGAAAAATTCCTTTTATGTGTTTTTTAAAACTGGATGATTCTGATTTTTCTTTAGAATTTTCAAATAAAATACTATCATTTTGAAGTTTTATTAATGAACTTTCTAAATAGTATTTATTTTCAGCTTTCATAATATCAATTGTATATTCCATGGTAATAATATTAAAAAGTTTATTAATATCATTACATTCTCGTATATAATTGATATCTAATCTATCCATAAGCATTTCTCCTTTCTATACTATTGAAAGAATTTTAATATTATGTTTTTATATATCAATAATTAGAAAAGGGCAAACGGCTTATCTTCAAATTCTGGTTTACGTAAAGTTGTTATTTTTTCAACCTCTTTACAAATTAAATCATAATTATCTAAAAACGTATTTAACACTCTATAGCAATAATTATTAATTGAATTTGTAAGTAATTTAATAGCATCATAAACTAATTTAGAATCTATTGATTCTTTATTAATATTTTCATGTGAACAAATTATACTCAATAATGTTTTAATATTATCTTTAAAATCAACTAATTGATTTAGAATATCTAATGATTCAGTAATTTCTACTTCTTTAGAAGTTTTGCTAATGATATCATTAATAAATTTTTGATCATTCTCTTTTGCAGTCTCAATCTGTTTAGTAAATAACTCTATCATATTAGTATCATTTGAAGTTACTGCACTTATAATATCATTTACAAACTGATTCATTCCTGTAATATATTCAATATATGTTGAAAAAGATAAAGGTGAAAAAGTAATATTAATAGGAATATTTTTTGTATAACTTAATTTAGAAACTTTGTCATATAAAATTTTAATATTATTACCTTCACCAAGTATACCAGAAACTGGTTGAATTGATGAAAAAAATACTCTTACAAAATGTAAATATCTATCAATACAGTCAATATTATTTGTAATAATATTACAACAATCAGTTGTAGTAGTTACTACTCCAGATATATTCCATGTATCATTTAAATATCTTTTATATTCAGAAATAGCCACAATATATTTCTCCTTTCTTATAAGTATTTAATTAATTGTCAAACATTTATCTTATAATTAACTTAAAAATATACCGATCTTAAAAAAGATCAGTATATTTTTATAATTATTCAATGGTTTTACGAAGTTCTTCTTTAACTGCTTTCTTTTGTTTCTTAGATTTATCGCTCCGCTTTTTATTAAATGATCGTTTTTTAAATCCATAAGGTCTCATTTATCTACAAGTTCTTCAACATGATAATCATGACTTACATATCCATCTTTATTAAGTACAGGTTTAGATACTCATTGAACAGCATTATCATGTTTTTTTTTCTGTGAAATATCTTCATCTATTAATCCTGAACGTATTTTATATGCTTTATGTCATAAATTTATCCCATTTTTTCAAATAAAAATATATTTCTATACATTATATTTTCACTTCCTATAAAAAACTATTTTCAAATATAGTTAAAATATCATTAATTAAATCATATGTTGACGATTCAAACATCACGTTTTTAAGTGCTGGTAATTGTTTTTTTACTTTTTTTAACTTTTCTTCTATCTCTTCGTATACTTCTTCAACATCCTCATCTTCACTTTCATAATCATCATCGTCATATTTTGATTCTTGCCCTTTGGCTTTATAAAATTCTTTACTACTATATTTATCTTTAAATTTAAGTACATATTCACTATAATTTATTACATCATTGATAGCAGCTTCATATTTTTTATTACCAGCATCTAATCGACCAATAAATGAACCCTGTTCATAGAGACCTACGTGGCGAAGAATTTCTTCACCTTGTTTTTCATCTAATAGATAAAAATCATATCCACCGCTTTTTATTCTAATTTTAAAATATGTTTTTACAAAATCTTTAACTGTCGACATCAATATATGTGCGTCTTTTACTAATGATTTAACATCAGATGGTTGATTTTTAAAATCAGCACATTTATTTTTCTTATTAGAAGTATCATCTTGAGTTTTACTTTCATCAGATTCTACTTGAGAATCTTTTGACTGATCTGTTTCATTTTTACTAGTTTTTGTTGATTTATTTTTCTTATCAGATTTATTTTTTTCTCTACGTTGTTTTTTAACGTCACTACTCAATTTACTATATGTTGTATTAAATAAATTTCTTACATATGTATTATCTGATTGAATTGTTGTTTTATTTTTAGCTCTATTATCAATTTCTTCTAATTTTATTTTCTCTTCATGTGTTAAGTGCTGTGTAAAATCAGAATCCGTTAATAAAGTTGATAACCTTTCTGAACAAGAAAAAGAAGATGATGTGTTATCTCTATATTTCTTATATAACTTTTCTATTTGATCTACATCTCCATATGTAAGTGTTTTATTTTTAGATTTATCATAAAGTTTTTTTGCAATTTCTTTTTCTTCTGATGTTAGTTCATTCCCTATATATGGTGATGATATTTCATGGACGTTACCATAAATTTTAGCTTTATATTCACCTTGTAACGGAGCAATTTCATCATGAGCATGACCATTATATTTTTTCGTTTCTTCTTTTGCAGTATTGTTATTTTTTGGTTGAATTTGCTCAGGACTTTCTTTATCAACAGATTTTGAAGATTCTTGTTGTTCTTTAGTTTTATTATTAAATGAATTATCTGATACTGCTATATTAATATCTTGTCCTACTTTTGTGTATACCTTATTTTTATCATTTACAAATTTTTGATAGTTATCAACAATTTTTTTGTTAGCATCAATAGTTTTTTCAGGCATATTTTGCTGATTAGTGCTTTCTTTTGCTTTATTAAGCATATCTTCATCTTTTTTAGATTCATATTCGTATTTATTTCGAATATTATTGCGTTTCTTAAATAAATCTGAAATTTTCCATCCTTTTTTATGAGCAACTGCTGCTCCGCTAACGGTACTTATACCTATAATACCACCAATAACACCTAAAATACTTTTATATTCTTTTTCACTGTCATCGGCATCTTTTTTAGTAGCAGTTCCATTTATAACTTTATTTATTAAATTAGTAAAAATATTATTTCCTTTTTCAACGGCTTTTATTTCTTCATCATGTGTATCAACTTCTACTACCATAGTAGATTCTATTCTATCGGCTTTTTCATTTTTACCAAATAATCTAAGTATTTTGACTCTTACTTTTTTAATAAAGTTAATTATAGAATCAATCATTTTACCAATTATATTTTTTTTACCATTAGCTTTAACTTGTTCTGCTTCTAAATATAATTCATCATAATTATTATGTGTATATTCAGAATATACACATTCATATTTTAATTCTTTAATATTTATATTAAAATAAATATCAGTAGTATCATATAAATTATTTAATTTTAAAAAATCCAAATTTAAGGATATTACATCTTCATATATTAATTGTAAATCATTAAACATATTCATCACCTTTAAAAAAATAATATGAGTAAAAAATTTTACTCATATTATTTGATATTTTTTTAATGAGCACTCACTCCAGATATATTCCATGTATCATTTAAATATTTTTTATATTCAGAAATAGACAATTGGTTTCTCTCCTTTCTTAAAAAAATATTTTTATTGATAATAAATTAAATTTTTGTAGAAACTATTCTTCCATCTTTTTTATTTAATGATTCGTATAATTGGTCAGCATCTTTCATACTATCCTGCATTTTTAATAATTCATCATGACTGACATTATCTGTGTCTTTAAAAAATTGCTTATATAATAATTCAATCTTATGTCGTACTTGTACCGTATCCATTAAACTATGTTTATAATTTGTCTTAAAATCGGCATATTCATCTTTAAGTTGTTTTCGAATTCTATCATATTCAGATTGACTAATTTTTAATTCATCTATATTAGCATGAAGTATTTTATTAGATAATTCGGTCATATGATGTTTATTCGCTTTATCAACTTTTTTTGCGTCTTGTAATATTTCATTATTTAACGATACTTGAGTTTCATCCTTATATTGACTAGATGCTTTATCATAAGCATTAACTGCTCCAAATACGGTTTGTGAATATTGAGAACAATTTTGTTGTGCTGCATTAAAAACAGATTGCCAATCATCGTTCGTTGAATTATTTTCTGAACCTGTAAAATTATTTTGAAAATTCTCAAAATAATTTTCTTGATTCTGAACATTGTTTACTGAATTTTTAAGAAATTTCCAAAATTTAATTGCTATACCAGCACCAACCGCTACCTTAGCAACAGTTTTAGCAATATGTATCACATCATCAGCCGTCGAAACACCTTTATCTACTTTATTACGTAATTTTCTAATTTTTTCAGAAGTTCTATCTCTATTTTTTTTAACTTTTTCTGCATCTGAATGGGACAATTTACCTTTTTGAGCTTTATTTAATTCTTTTTGTATTTCTTTTTGTTCATCAAGTAATATTTTTAATTCTTCTTCATAATCATCAATATCTATATCTAACTCGACGTCTTGATCTAGTTTTTCCATCATCATTAAAAATTTAAGAACTTTTTCTTCTCGTTTTCTATTAAAGGCATTTACTATTTTTTCCTTTATACCTCTAATAAATTGCAATATTCTATCAACCATTCTTTTAAGAATATTTGTTTTTTTCTCAGTTTTATCTTTTTTAATTTGTTTCATGTCATTTTTTTGTTTTTCTATTTTCTTTTGTTTTTGTTTCCATCCTTCTGTATAGAAATAATCATCATCGGTTTTTTCATTAAAAATATATTCTTTAAATTTAATATCATATATTTTATCTACTGATTCATACAAAAAATTTAATTTAAAAAAATCTAAATCTAACGATAATAAATTTTCTGCAATGTCAATATTGTTTGTCATAATATAATACCCCCCCCCCCGAGTAATATAAAAAATTAATGAGCAATCATACGACCAATCTCACGTCCAAGTTTATTAGAATTAAGGGAGACTTCTCTTTCAAGTGTCTCCAATGCATAAGTCTGGAATGATGAAGAGCCATCATACAAAATCTCAATTGTACCAGTTGCGTCGTCTACAATAATAAATGCCATTAAAAATAGCGAATCTACCATTTTCTTAGCACGACGAGGGTCAGTAATATCTATACCATAATTGTTTTTAAGATACTCTGCTTCAACAGCAGAAATTACTAATGTTGCATTAGGAATTAATGCATGGGGGACAGTTAAATCATGAATACCAATTTTTCTATCTTTCATTCTTTTTAATTTACCAAACCAAGGACTTTTACCAGATGCTTTCTGAAGAGCATCTGCTTTAATATCATCCAAGTTTAAAATGATATTTTTAAACAACGATATTTCTCCAGTAGTCCATCTTAAAAATTTAAAGAATGTACTCTGGTTTTTCATTACTCTCTCAATATTAGCGATCATCTCATCAGATGGAATTGGATGTAAAATTGTTTTTACTCCTAATACAAATTCAATAAATTGTACAAATTCATTTTTATCATTAACAGCCATTAATCGTACATTAATAGCATATGGTGCAATATCATTTTCTTTTTTTACATCTTTATCATTTAACTGAGGTGCTCTCGCTACTTTTGATAAATCAGTCTGTTGTTTAATGTATTGATTACGTTGATCTTGTTCATCTTTAGCTCTTTGTGCAGCTATCATTGATTGTGCTACATTAGTAACAGTTAAATCATCATCAGCTTCTAAAAATGTTTTATCACCAACATACGGAAATGGGGATAAATCAAAATTAGCAAGATGTTCTTCTAAGAAATCTTTATGTGACTCCATTAGTGTTCTTGTAACTTTATCGGCTGTATTAAATACTACACCAAAAGTTCTGTTTTTATTTGTGAATAAAACATAATCACCATTTTCAACTTTTTCAAGATATGTTGAAACTTCATTGTCATCAACAAGCAATTCTTTAACAGCATTTTCAAGACTTACATTTTGATGAAATCTTTTTAAATACTGAAGAATATTTCTATCCATTGTAATATCGATAGTGGGATTTAATGATAACCATGATTGAGTAAATACAACATATGTTTTTTCCATAGTTCTTGCAATTGTACTAGCCATATCAATAGATATTGTATTTGAAATTAAACATGGAAATTGAAATGTCGCATCATTAGCACCATGAGCTACTGATTTAGTATTAAATTTAACTTTATCAATTTCAGATGCAACACGAGGACCTTGTTTAACAAGATTAACTACATCGTCAATCATTCCCATGATAATACCTCCTTTATAAAAG
>Ga0352979_1013873_pt1 | contig 13441 bp, 26 predicted proteins | sample Cowrumrumenfluid_3_FD_205951 | JGI IMG/M metagenome (GOLD analysis project Ga0352979, IMG submission 205951) | Metatranscriptome of Cow rumen microbial communities from the University of Illinois at Urbana-Champaign, USA - Cow X-2 rumen fluid... | ecosystem: Host-associated > Mammals > Digestive... | reverse complement strand
TTCCAAAATAACCATTAAAGCATCATCTCCACGACGCTCTTCAAGTTTTAAAATTCTTGTATAGCCACCATTCCTATTTTGATATCTAGGAGCTAATTCATCAAACACTTTAGCAACAGTTTCTTTATCATTGTGTAAAAAGGCTAATGCTTTTCTACGAGCGACTAATGAACCATCTTTACCGTAAGAAATTAGTTTATCAACAAATTTGCGTACTTCTTTTGCTCTTGTTTCTGTTGTTTCTATTTTCTCATTATTAATAACATCTCTTGTTAAGTTGGCAAGCATGCTTCTTCTGTGCTTATTTGTACGTCCTAATTTTCTATAAGCCATAATCTTCCTCCTACCTAATTAATCATCTTCACGAAATTTAAGACCCATATCTTTAACTTTTTCTATAACTTCTTTTAAAGATTTTTTTCCTAAATTACGTATTTTTTGCATCTCTATTTCAGATTTAGCTGTTAAATCTCCTAATGTATTTACACCAGCTCTTTTCAAACAATTATATGCTCTTACCGAAAAATCTAAATCATCTATAGAAGTTTCTAATTTCTTAATTTTATTATCTTCTTGTTTTGCATTCATAATTCCAGTAATATCAGCAATTTCATCAATAGCAGTAATAATATTTAAGTGTTCGATCATAATCTTAGCAGATAAAGCCATTGCTTCTTCAGGTTTAATTGAACCATTTGTAAATACTTCCATAGTAAGTTTATCATAATTAGCATCTTGACCAACACGAGCGTTATCTACATAATAACTGATTCTCTCGATTGGTGAATATAGGGCATCAATTGGAATGAATCCTATTTTTTCATCTGCAATATACTTTTTATTTTCATCTGATGGAACATATCCTCTACCGCTTGCAATGATCAATTCCATGTTAATTTTTCCACCTGTTGCTAATGTTGCAATTACATGATCTTTATTAATAATTTCAACATCACCATTTGTCTCAATATCACCGGCCGTAACTACGCCTTCAGTATCAGAATATAAATTTAGTTTTACTGTATCTTCTGTATATTTTTTTAAGACTACACCTTTTAAATTTAATACAATTGTTGTTACATCTTCAACAACACCTTCAATTGTTTGAAACTCGTGCATTACGCCATCAATTTTTACAGCTACAATCGCACTACCTGGCATATTTGATAACATAATTCTTCTCAAAGAGTTACCTATAGTTGTACCAAAACCTCTTTCAAGTGGTTCTAGTTCAAATTTACCATAATTTTTACTATCCACATATTCTGTTATTTTATAATTTGGTTTTTCGAAATTTAACATTATATCACTCCTTTATAATTATCCACGTGGACGTTTTGGTGGACGACATCCATTATGTGGAATAGGTGTAACATCAGTAATAGAAGTAACTTCTAATCCTGCTGCTTGAAGTGAACGGATTGCTGTTTCTTTTCCTGATCCTAAACCTTTTACATATGCTTCAACTTTTCTCATTCCCATATCATAAGCTGCTTTGGCTGTCGCTTCAGCTGACATACCTGCAGCATATGGAGTAGATTTTTTACTTCCTTTGAAACCTAATGTTCCTGCAGAAGCCCAACTAATTGCATTTCCATCTTTATCTGTAATGGTTACAATAGTATTATTAAATGTTGAATGAATATAAGCTCTACCTTCTGGTACAGTCTTTTTTACTTTTCTTTTTCTTGCTTTGTAAGCCATTGTTTAACCTCCTTTAGTCAACTATTTTTTCTTATTAGCAACTGTTTTTCCTTTACCTTTACGAGTACGAGCATTTCTATTTGTTCTTTGCCCTCTTACTGGTAAACCCTTTTTATGACGTGTTCCTTGGTAAGAATTAATTTCCATTTTTGTTTTGATGTTCATGTTAACTTCACGGCGTAAATCTCCTTCAGTAACATATTTATTAACTTCATCACGAATTGCATTTAATTCTTCATTACTTAAGTCACGTGCTCTTTTATTTTTATCAACTTTTGCATCAGTTAATATTTTATTTGATAAACTTCTTCCAATACCATAAATATAAGTAAGTGCTATTTCAACTCTTTTATTATCTGGTATATCTACACCTTTAATTCGTGCCATAAAAACCTCCTATTAACCTTGTCTTTGTTTATGCTTAGGGTTTTCACAAATTACCATTACTTTACCCTTACGTTTAATAACTTTGCATTTTTCACACATTTTTTTTACTGATGGTTTAACTTTCATTTTGTACCTCCTACTTTCTATAGGTTATACGACCACGTGTTAAATCATATGTTGATAATTCAACAACTACTCTATCACCAGCTAAAATACGAATCATATTCATTCGAATTTTACCTGAAACGTGTGCCGTAATCACATGTTTATTTACCAGTTCTACTTTAAACTCGTACCCTGGCAATACTTCTAATACTTTACCTTCCATCTCGATTACATCATCTTTTGCCATTTTTCACCTCTTAATAATTTTATGTCCATCGGTTATTAACAATATGTTAAAGTAAACAGATGGTATTTTTCTGTAATAATACCGGTTAGGTATTTTAATTTTCATTAATTATTTCAATTAATTGTTGATGAATAATATTTTTATCTTGATTTCCATCAACTATTTTTAAAATTCCTTTATCACGGTAATAATTTATAATTGGTTCAGTATCAATTATGTATTTATTAAATCTATTTTCATATACCTCAGCATTATCATCAGATCGTTTAATTAAAAGACTATTACATATATCACATTTATTTTCTTCCTTAGGTTTTAGTTTTTCATCATTAAGATTATATATTCTTCCACACTTTGGACAAGATAGTCTTGAAGTAACTCTTTGTTTACCTTTTTCTTTATCTAGATTAATTAAAACTGCAATACCTAAATCTTTATTTTTTAATTTAAGATAATTACTGTATAATTCAGCTTGTTTTAGATTTCTTGGAAATCCATCAAGAATGTATCCATTGCTACAATCTGACATTTCTAAACGTTTAATAAGTAAATCTAATACAATTTCATCACTAACAAATTCACCTTTAGAAATTTTTTTTGTTATTTCATCTGCAATTTCACTATCAATGTTAATAGCATCTCTTAATAAATCACCAGTTGATATATGAGGTATACAATATTTTTCTTCAATCAATTTTGCTTGCGTACCTTTTCCAGCAGCTGGAGGAGCAATTAGAATTATATCTTTCATGCTCTTCTTCTACTCCTAGAACTTCTTCTTCCATTACTATATGTTCTACTTGCTAATTGGCTTTCAATTTGTTTATAAGTTTCAAGGGCTACACCAACAACGATTAGTAATCCAGTACCACTTATGGAAATAATCGAAGATAAACTTGAAAATTTTCCAAAAATAATTGGCATTGCTGCAAGAATAGCTAAAAAGAATCCTCCAACAACAGTTATTTTTTTTAATACTGAACTAATGTATGTAAGTGTTTCTTTTCCAGGCCTTACTCCTGGAATGTATCCACCATTTTTATTCAAATTATCAGCTAATTCTTTTGGTTTTAACTGCATAAATGTATAAAAATAAGTAAATAGCAAGATTAGTAAAATATATAATATTAATCCTGTATTTGATGAATATACTAAATATTTTGAAACAAATAGACTAAATGAACCATTTTTTATAAAACTACTTAGTATTTGTGGGATTGCTAATATTGCAGAGGCAAATATTACTGGGATAACTCCCGCACTATTCAGTTTGAATGGTATATAATTTTGACTTGCATTTGTACTTGTTGATTTATTGGCGTATTGAATTGGTAATCTACGTTCCGCCGATTCAATAAAAATAACACCAACTATAATACCTATAAAGATAAGTATAAATGCTACAAAAGTTATAATACCGATGAAATTTTCACCTATTAAACGATCCCATAAATTGTAGAACATACTTGGTAAAACGTTAATAATACCTGCCATAATAATTAACGACATTCCATTTCCAACACCTTTAGATGTAATTTGGTCTCCAATCCACATTAGAAGTGCTGTTCCTGCTGTTAATATTAATGAATATAAAATATAATCTACTGCGGTACCACTTTTAATATACGCAAACGAATACATATAACCTTGAATGAATGCTAATATTATTCCTGTTATACGTACTATTTGATTCATTTTTTTTCTTCCGACTCCACCTTGTTTATTCAACTCAGATAAATATGGAACAATATCCATAGCAAGTAATTGAATTACTATCTGAGCTGTAATATAAGGGGTTACACTGAGTGCAAATATTGAAGCATTCTGGAAAGCTCCTCCACTCATTGCATTTATAATTTCTAAAATACTTGATGAACTGGTATTTAGCTTAACGCCTGGTACTGTTATTGCCGTACCAATTTTAAATACAATAAGTGCTACTAAAGTAAATAAAATTCTTTTTTGTAAATCTCTATTTTTTTTATTAAATATTTGCTTTATTGTTGAAGTCATACTAGATCACCTCAACTTTGCCACCAATCGCTTCGATTTTTTCTACTGCACTTTTTGAGAACTTGTTTGCTTTAACTGTTACTTTCTTTTCTAATGTACCATTTCCTAATACTTTAATTCCTGAAAGTTGTTTTTTTACAATTCCCATTTCTTTTAATAATTCTGGAGTAACAACTGCTCCGTCTTCAAATTTGTTTAAATCACTTAAATTAATTACTGCATATTCTGTTTTGAACATTGCATTTGAGAAACCACGTTTTGGAAGTCTTCTGAATAATGGAGTTTGTCCTCCTTCAAATCCAGGTCTTACTCCTCCACCAGTTCTCGCATTTTGTCCTTTATGTCCTTTTCCACTAGTTTTACCTGTTCCAGATGCAGTACCACGGCCTAATCTTTTTCTTTCTTTAAAAGCTTTTTCATTTGGTTTTAACTCATGTAGTTTCATTATCTAATCTCCTCTACTTTCTTTCCACGAAGACGAGCAACTTCTTCTACAGTTCTTTGGGCCTTTAAAGCATTAAGTGTTGCATAAGCCATATTAATTTTTGTATTTGATCCAAGTGATTTTGATAAAATGTCCTTTACTCCTGCCATTTCAAGTACTGAACGAACTGGCCCACCAGCTTTTACTCCTGTACCTTTTGCAGCAGGTTTAAGCATAACTTTACTTGCGCCTTGTACACCGATTGCTTCATGTGGAATTGTACGGTCATCGACAATTGAGATATCTACAACATTTTTAGTTGCAGCTTGTACAGCCTTTTTAATTGCATCAGGTACTTCATTTGCTTTACCTGTTCCAAGACCTACTTTACCTTTTTTATTTCCTACAACAACAACGGCTGAAAAACGAAAATGACGTCCGCCTTTTGTTACTTTTGTAACACGACCAATGGAAATTACTTCTTCTTCATAAAGTTTAGGTTGTTTTGGGCGAGATTGTCTTTGACGTTTATCTTTATTTTGACGAGGTTTTCTATCATTTTTCTTATTTTGTGTTCCTGATGTTGAATTTCCTTCGTTGTTATCATCATTAGGTAATTCAACTTCTGCAACCTTTTTGATTTTTTCTTCCATCATTTCCCCTCCTATTAAAATTCTAGACCATTCTCACGTGCAGCATCAGCTAAAGCCTTTACACGTCCATGATAAAGGTATCCACCTCTATCAAATACTACTTTTGATATTTTTGCTTCTTTTGCTCTTTTAGCAAGCAATTCTCCTACTTTAGTGGCAGCTTCAACATTTCCACCATTTTCAAGTTTCAATTCTTTATCTATAGAAGATGCACTAACTAAAGTAACACAAGCTTCATCATCAATGATTTGAGCAAAAATATTACTGTTTGATCTAAATACATTTAATCTTGGTGTTTCTTTTGTACCTGATACCTTAGTTCTTACTCTTTTATGTCTTTCACTACGGGCATCATTACGAACTATTTTTTTGATCATAACTTACTCTCCTTTACTCTTAATTATTTAGAAGCTTTCTTTCCTTCTTTACGACGAACAGTTTCATTTGAACCTCGAATTCCCTTACCTTTATATGGTTCAGGTGGTCTTATATCCCTAACCTCAGCAGCAAATTGACCTACCAAACGTTTGTCAATACCTTTAATTAACAACTCTGTATTACTAGGTACTTCTAATGTAATTCCATCTGGAATACATACATTAACATCATGTGAATATCCGGCTTTTACAACCAAATTTTTTCCTGATAGTTGAAAACGATATCCAACACCAACACATTCTAACTTTTTAGAAAATCCTTCTGTAACACCCTTAATCATATTACTAATTAAGGCATTAGCTGTTCCATGAAATTGTTTAAAATTATCATTAATTCTTGTTAATTTTAATTCATTTTCATTAATTTCAACTGTAATGTTTTCATTAATTTTAGTAGAAAGTTCACCTTTTGGACCTTTTACTGTAACAATATTTTCAGAAACACTTACAGTTACACCTGCTGGGATAATTATAATTCTATTTCCAACACGACTCATAAGATTTCTTCCTTTCTACCAAATATAAGCTAAAACTTCTCCACCTAGGGATGCATTTCTTGCTTCCTTATCTGTCATTAATCCTTTTGAAGTAGAGATGATAGCAATACCAAGTCCACTTAATACAGATGGAATTTCTTCAGCTTTAGCGTAAACACGTAATCCTGGTTTAGATATTCTTTTAAGTCCAGTAATTACACGTTCTTTTTTATCACTATATTTTAGATTTAAAACAAGATTGTCTTGTACATTTCCTTTTACTTTTTTTACTTTATAATCAGATATAAAACCTTCTTGTTTTAGAATTCTAGCGATTTCATTTTTTATTTTTGAAGCAGGCACTTCAACTTCTTTATATCGCATTTGATTTGCATTACGAATACGTGTAAGCATATCTGCGATTGGATCTGTTACCATAACTTCCCTCCTTCTCTTACCAACTAGATTTTTTCATTCCTGGTATTTGTCCTTTATAAGCTAATTCTCTAAAGCAAATTCTACAGATACCGTATTTTTTTAGTACAGCGTGTGGTCTACCACAGCGGTTACATCTTGTATATCTACGTACTTCGAATTTTGGCTCACGACTAGCTTTTATTTTCATACTTTTCTTAGCCATAATTTCCTCCTAAGTTATTATTTTTTAAATGGCATACCGAAACCTTTTAAAAGATCATACGCTTCTTCATTTGTTTTGGCTGTTGTAACAAATACAATATCCATTCCACGTACTTTTACCACATTATCATAAACAATTTCTGAGAAAATTAATTGTTCAGTAAGTCCTAATGTATAATTTCCTCTTCCATCAAATGCCTTATTAGATATACCTCTAAAATCTCTAACACGTGGTAGTGTAATACTAATTAATTTATCTAAGAAGTTATACATATTTTCACCACGAAGTGTAACTTTACATCCAATAGCTTGACCTTCTCTTAATTTAAATCCAGCTATAGATTTTTTAGCTTTAGTTGCTACTGGTTTTTGACCTGTTATAATTTCTAGATCATTCATAGCTGCTTCTAGTAATTTTGAATTTCCAGTTGCATCTCCACATCCAATATTAACAACGATTTTATCTAATTTAGGTACCTCATTAACATTTTTATAATTATATTTTGCTTTTAATTCTGGCACGATATTTTCAATATATTTTGCTTTTAGGCGGTTCATATATACCCTCCTTCCAATTAATCAAGGCTTGAATTAGATTTTTTTGTTACTCTAATTTTTTTGCCATCTTTATTTGTAGAATGTCCTATTCTGGTAGGCTTTTTAGTTTTTGGATCCTCGATCATAACATTTGATGCATGGATAGGAGCTTCCATATCTACAATTGCACCTGTTGCTTGACCATTCCCTTTTTGATGTTTCTTAACAACATTAATACCTTCAACGATTACTTTGTTTTCACGAGCTAATGTTTTTAAAATTTTTCCACTTTTACCTTTGTCCTTACCAGCAATGACAACTACCTTATCTCCAGTTTTAAAGTTCATTGTTCATTCCTCCAAACACTATAACACTTCTTTAGCAAGTGATATAATTTTCATAAAATTTGCATCACGTAATTCACGTGCTACTGGTCCAAATACACGAGTTCCAACTGGACTCTTATCATCTTTAATAATAACTGCAGCGTTATCATCAAATTTAATATAAGATCCATCTTCTCTTCTAAGACCAAATTTAGTTCTAACTACTACTGCCTTAACTACTTTTCCTTTTTTAACAGTACCGTTAGGTGTTGCGCTTTTTACAGTTGCAACTACTATGTCTCCAATGTTTCCAGTCTTTACTTTACTACCACCAAGAACACGAATTACAGATAATTCTTTAGCTCCTGAGTTGTCAGCAACTTTAAGACGACTTTCTTGTTGAATCATATATTATCCTCCTTCACTCGTAGCAATTAAAGTATAACTGCTTTTTCTATTATTTCTACTAAACGGAAATGTTTAGTTTTAGATATAGGTCTTGTTTCAGCAATACGTACTGTATCACCTTTTTTTGCTTCATTTTTTTCATCATGTGCAGCATATTTTTTTGAATATTTAACTCTTTTACCATATAAACTATCTTTTTTATATGTTTCTACTAAAACAGTAATAGTTTTATCTGTTTTATCGCTTACAACTTTTCCAACTAATTCACGAGTTCTTTTTTCGTTCATAATTTCCTCCTACTTACTTGAAAGTTCACGTTCACGAATGATTGTTTTCATACGCGCAACTTCTTTTCTTAATTCATGTATTCTTGAAGGTTTCTCTAGTGATCCAGTTGCTTGTTGCATACGTAAGTTAAATAATTCCTCTTTACATTCTTGTATTTTTGAAAGTATTTCTTCAGTTGTTAATTCTCTAATTTCTTGACTAGTCATTAGCTTCACCGCTTTCTTTCTTTACAAATTTACATTTAATTGGAAGTTTATTCATAGCAAGTCTTAGAGCTTCTCTAGCTGTTGCTTCATCAACTCCACCAATTTCAAACATAATTTTTCCTTCTTTTACTACTGCAACCCATGAATCATGAGAACCTTTACCTTTACCTTGACGAGTTTCAAGTGGTTTTTTCGTTAATGATAAGTGTGGAAAAATATTAATCCAAACTTTTCCTCCACGTTTCATATAACGAGTCATTGCAACTCTGGCTGCTTCTATTTGACGATCAGAAATCCATGCACCCTCACAAGCAACCAATCCATATTCACCAAAACTTAATGTTTTGTTTCCTCTAGCTTTTCCTTCATAAGAAAGACGATGTGGACAACGATACTTAGTTCTTTTTGGTATTACGGCCATCTCCATTACCTCCCTTATTTTTAGCAGGAAGAATTTCACCTTTGTAAATCCATACTTTTACACCGATTTTTCCATAAGTTGTATTTGCTTCTTTATGAGCATAATCAATATCTGCTCTTAAAGTATGAAGTGGAATTGTTCCTTCAGTATATCCTTCTGTACGAGCCATATCTGCTCCACCAAGTCTACCTGATACAGAAGTTTTAATTCCTTTTGCTCCTGCTTTCATTGTATTTCTAATTGCTCTTTTTTGAGCAATTCTAAATGACACACGTCCTTCAATTTGACGGGCAATATTTTCAGCAACAAGTGCTGCATCTAAGTCAGGATTTTTAATTTCTTTAATAGATATTTGAATATTTTCTTTTACTAACTTAGATAATTCTTTTCTTAACTTTTCAATTTCGTCTCCACCGTGACCAATAATTACTCCAGGTTTAGCTGTATTTATAGTAATTTCAGTCTTAGTAGAATTTCTTTCAATAAGAATACTTGAAACTGATGCGTCTTTAAGTTTATTTTCTAAAAACTTACGAATTTTAACGTCGCTATCCAAAAATATAGCAAAATTTTTATTATCTGCGAACCATTTTGATTCCCAAGTTTTGTTGATACCCATTCTAAGTCCTATAGGACTAACTTTTTGACCCACAAGTTTTCCTCCTTTACACTATTTTTCATCACTTACAACGATTGTAATATGACTTGTTCTTTTCTTAATTGGATCTACGTGACTACGTGAACCAAATTTAATTCTTTTTAAAGTTTGACCTTCATTAACATATGCTTCTTTAACATATAAGTTTCTTTTATCTAAACCTAAGTTGTTTTCGGCATTTGCTACAGCTGAAGTTAAGACTTTAATAGTTAATCTTGCTGCTTCTTTATTAATATTTCTTAATATTGTATCAGCTTCTTCAACACTTTTGCCACGAACTAGATCAACAACTAGACGAGCTTTACGTGCAGGGATTCTAAGTCCCTTTGCAATTGCTTTTGCTTCCATTTTTGTTCTCCTTCCCTAGGTTTTATTTACTATTTTTGTCTTCGCCATGACCACCAAATTTACGAGTAGCCACAAATTCACCCAATTTATGTCCTACCATATCTTCAGTAACATATACTGGAACGAATTCTTTACCATTATGTACGGCAAATGTATTGCCGACAAATTCAGGAAATATTGTTGAACGGCGTGACCAAGTTTTAATAACTTCTTTTTTTTCTGAACTATTTACTTTTTCTACCTTTTTCATTAAACTTTCATCAACAAAAGGTCCTTTTTTAATACTTCTAGCCATCTAAACCATCCTTTCCTATTTTTTACGACGACGAATTATTAAGTCATCTGATTGTTTTTTACCTTTACGAGTCTTATAACCAAGTGCTGGTTTACCCCAAGGTGTAACTGGTCCTTTACGTCCGATTGGAGCACGACCTTCACCACCACCGTGTGGGTGATCATTAGGGTTCATAACTGATCCACGAACTGTAGGACGAATTCCCATATGTCTCTTACGACCAGCTTTTCCTAAATTTACTAATTCATAATCTTCATTTCCAACTTCACCGATTACTGCACGACAAGTACTTAATACTTTACGAACTTCACCACTTGTTAAACGAAGTAATGTATATTTTCCTTCAACACCTAAGATTTGAACGCTAGTTCCAGCAGAACGTGCTAATTGTCCACCTTTTCCTTCTTTAAGTTCAACATTGTGTACAACTGTACCTTCAGGTATTTTGGATAGTGGTAAGCAGTTACCAACTTTGATATCAGCATTTTCTCCACTTTCAATTACATCTCCAACTTTTAACCCTTTTGGAGCAATGATGTATCTTTTTTCTCCATCACTGTATTTAATTAAAGCAATATTTGCTGTTCTATTTGGATCATATTCAATTGAAGCAACAGTTCCTTTAATACCGTCTTTATTCCTTTTAAAATCAATAATACGATATTTTCTTTTTGCTCCACCACCATGATGTCTTGCTGTAATTCTACCTTGATCATTGTGTCCAGATTTTTTGTTTAATGGAGCTAATAATGATCTTTCTGGTTCTACTTTAGTTAATTCACTATTATCTAAAGTAGTCATACCACGTAAACCGTTAGTTGTTGATTTATAACTTTTGATTGCCATATGTATTTCCTCCTTTAGATTAGTTAAGTTCTATTGAACTTCCTTCTTTTAATTTTACGATTGCTTTTTTAACTTTTTTAGTTTTACCAGCATAACGTCCAACTCTTTTTTTCTTTGGTTTAACGTTAATTGTATTAACACTTTCAACTTCTACATTGAAAACATTTTCAATTGCCTGTTTGATTTGTGTTTTATTTGCTTTAACATCAACACTGAATGTTACAGTATTATTGTTTTCTTTTAAATTTTCAGTTTTTTCAGTTGAAATTGGAGCTTTTATAATATCTCTATAATTATTCATTATGCCAAAGCCTCCTCTACAGCTTTAACAGCTCCTTCAGTAGCTATTAAAACATTTGCAGATACAACATCTAATGTATTGATTTCATCACTTGTAATTAAGAATACATTATCTAAATTACGAGTTGCTAATACTAAATTATCATTTAATTCATCAACTACAATTAAAATATTTCTATCTACTTTTAAATTTTCTAAGATATTTTTCATATCTTTTGTTTTATTTGTTTCAACATTTAAGTTATCAAGAACAATTAACTCTTTATTTAATACTTTGTAAGTTAAAGCACTCTTTAGAGCTAATCTTCTTTCTTTACGATTCATTTTAGTTGCGTAACTTCTTGGTTGTGGACCAAATGCTACACCACCATGACGCCAATGTGGAGCACGTGTTGAACCTTGACGAGCATGTCCTGTTCCTTTTTGTCTCCATGGTTTTCTTCCTCCACCTGATACTTCAGAACGATTTTTTACACTTGCAGTTCCTTGTCTTAATGAATTTTGCGCAAGTTTAATTGCATCATATAGAACTGTATCGTTTGGAGTTATTTCCCATACTTCTTTATTTAATGTAATATTACCAACTTTTTCACCTTGAATATTTAATACATCTATTTTACTCATATTATGTATCCTCCCTACTAATTTTCTTCCTTAGTAGCTTCTTCTACCACAGGTGTTTCCTCAGTTTTTGTAACTGGTTCTTCATTTTCAATTGTATCTGTAACTTCAACAATTGGTTCTTCATAACAAACTAATTCTTCAGTTTCATTAATTTTACCATTTGCTTTAACAGCACTCTTGATAATTACTAAACCTTGTTTTGGTCCAGGTACATTTCCTTTTATTAATATTACATTATTTTCTAAGTCAACTGCTACTACTTCAAGATTTTGAATTGTAACTGTTAACATTCCCATATGTCCTGGTAATTTCTTACCTTTGAAAACACGCATTGGTCTCATTGTTCCCATCGAACCTGGTCTTCTATGATAGTGTGAACCATGTCCCATAGGACCTCTACTTTGATTATGTCTTTTGATAACGCCTTGGAAACCTTTACCTTTAGTAGTTCCAGTTACGTCAACAACTTCACCAGGTGTAAATAAGTCTACCTTGACTTCTTGTCCTAATGAATATGAACTTAAATCTACACCTTTTATTTCTCTATAGAAGCGCTTAGGTGTAGTATTTGCTTTTGCTGCATGTCCAGCAGAAGCTTTTGTCGCTAACTTTTCTCTCTTTGTATCAAATCCTAATTGAATTGCCTCATAACCATCAGTTTCTTTAGTTTTAATTTGTGTTACTATATTTGGTTCTACTGAAACAACAGTTACAGGAATCAATTTACCAGATTTTGTAAATACTTGAGTCATTCCAATTTTACGACCTAAGATTCCTTTCATACTTTCCTCCTTATTTAATTATTCTGATATCTACTCCACTTGGAATTTCTAAATGAGTTAATGCCTCAATAGTTTCCTTTGTTGGATCAATGATATCAATTAGTCTTTTGTGTGTTCTTTTTTCAAATTGTTCACGCGAATCTTTGTATTTATGAACAGCTCTTAAAATAGTAATTTTTTCAACTTCAGTTGGTAGTGGAATTGGTCCACTTACTTTACCACCATTTCTTTTTACTGCCTCAACAATTTTTGCGCAAGCTTTGTCTAAACTTTTATGTTCAAACGCTTTTAACTTGATACGAACTTTTGTCTTTGAC
>Ga0352979_1018837_pt1 | contig 13693 bp, 1 predicted proteins | sample Cowrumrumenfluid_3_FD_205951 | JGI IMG/M metagenome (GOLD analysis project Ga0352979, IMG submission 205951) | Metatranscriptome of Cow rumen microbial communities from the University of Illinois at Urbana-Champaign, USA - Cow X-2 rumen fluid... | ecosystem: Host-associated > Mammals > Digestive... | reverse complement strand
ATCACTACTATATTCATAAGTTTTATTCCAAGAAATTAAAGCAATACCTCTTTGATACCAATCAGAATCACTTAAAACACTCTCATTTTTAATGAAGACAGAGAATAATAAATTCTTTCTCATAGTATTCATGTAAACTGGTATAGGGAAGATATTATTTAAATTAGCACCCTTTTTCACACTCCATTTTAGCAAAAATGGTGGTAATTGACTAAACAAACTATCAGTCATTATTAATTTATCTTCATCATAACTCCATTCTGCACCTTCAATACATAAACCTTTAAGCACAAATGAAGTTTTATCAACATTAGTAATATTTTTAACTAATTCGACACTTAGCATCAATTCATCAAGTGAAACTTTTAATTCTTGTGCAACGCTTTGTCTTGTAGCAGTTAAATATGCTTCAGGGAAAATTAATCCACCAATCCATAGTCCAGATCTACCATAATCATTTGATTGAGTAATTTTATTTAATTGATTAATTCTATTTCTAAAGTCTAAAATCCATTCTGTGACGTTTAATTCTAAAGTGGCATATATTTGCCATGATTTTGGTACTGTATCATTAAAAATATTTTTAGTTATATCTCTTAATTCATTAGTTGATTTTCCTTCACCTTTTGCTATTAAAATTAGTTTTTGTAAATCATCTCTAACTTTATTTAATAATTTAGTTGCAACAGCAACTTCTCTTAATAAAAATCTAAATATAGGATCATTTTTACTTTGTTCATTAGCTACTAATGGTTTTACTTGTAGTGGTAAAGATTTTAATAATTTTTCTCCTTTTTCTTGAACTACTATAAGCCAACTTGCCTGAGTTTTTTTTCCAGCTGATTCAGTACCTCCTAATTCTTCATCTTCAACTCCCTGGATTTTATTCATTTCTGTAATAAATCTATTAGAAGCAGTTTCCCTAACTAATTTTTCTGCATTATTTGGAAGGCCACTCCATTCTGGAGATTCAACATTAGGTAATGCATTTATCCACTCTAAATATCCAGCATTATTTGATTTATCTGGAACTTTTAAAATGTTAGATTGATTTTCATTTGAAGTTTTAAATAATGGATAATTATAATCATATGTTTTTTCATTAAAGTATAAATTGACTAAGGATTCTAATATTTTCATATCATAATCATTATCTATTTTACCACCATACATACTTTGGTGAATAATTGTTCTTATAGCATCCCAAGGTATTTGTTTGGGTGATATATTTGATCTATCTTTTGCATGAATATTAATCCATTCATCTATAGCTTCTAAAGCACATTTTTGATCACTTTCATTAAATTCATAAAATTTACTCCAACCTATAGGTACATATCTTAATCTTTCTCCAATGACTGCATGGAACCAAGCCAATAAGAAATGTAATCTACATCTTTCATGTGGTAATTTTTCACTTTTAGCTGGTTGTAAAACATTTGCATATGATCTTATTAAAGAATGTTTTATACCAGAAGGTAATTCAAATACGAATTTTCTTGAAATTCTCAAAACATTTGCTGGAATTTTAGGATTAAATTCCATAGTTAAAAATAGTCTGAAATTTGGATTAGGTTCATTTGCATATAATTTTTTTTCTAATTCATTTAACCAATTAGGAGCTAAATGGACATTTTTTAAGACTAACCATTCTCCAGCTTTTATTTTATTTGCCCAATTTTTTTCAACTAATTCAAATCCTTCACTTGAACCAATAGCAATAGATAAAAATTTTTTATTTAATTGTCTGGCTAATGATTCAATTTTGGTGGATGCATCAAATCCTGGAGCACTACAGAATAAAATAGGCATTTTACAATTTGTTTCATCTTTTATAACTTTAACTAAATCTAATTCTGGTATATTAACAAATTCTTCATCAAATACATCTTTTAAGAATTGTTGTATACAACTCATCATACGATCAGGCCTAAATACTAATAATAAAATTGATTTACAAATACTTTCAAATATTTTTAAATCTTTTTCATTAGTAATTTGCTCTTTATATTTATTTAAAAATTCTAATGGAACAGAATTTTCTGCATATGCATCGTTATAGAAATTATTCCAAGCTTCTTTATTAGAAGTTATATCACTTACTATATTAGTAAAAGGCTCAGATTTATTTAATTCTGAAAGTTGCTTTTTTTGATTTAAAGTTAATTTACCACCTAAGATATCTGGACTTATATCAGAGGCATCATTCATTATATTTGAATTAATTTTAAGTAAGAGATTTATTTCATTTTTGAACTTCTCTCCAAGACTAATTTGAGCTAATCTCATAGATAATATAGCCTTATCTTGATTTAGTAGAGAATATCCGACTCTATGATATATTTCCTTGAATAATAAACGAATAATAGTTTTTTGCCTTTCAGCATATAAATTCTTTGGAAATTCTTTCATAGTTTTACTATTTATTACATAATTTAAAACATCCATAAAGAATGATAAGGAATATCTATATAAGTAATGTATTGCATCTAGCGTATCTAAAGCAAAGAATATTCTACTTGATTTATTTGCCAAAGGAGCATATTCATTCATTGTAGTTTCTAACTCTTTCATAACATCTTCACTCTTAGAAACCTCCACTGAAATATCATGAGATTTTTGTTTTATCTCTTCTAATCTTGTCATAACTTCATTATTTTCTAATAAATTACCTTCTGAATTTAAAGCAGTCAAAAGATCTTCTTCTAATTGTCTCAATTGTAATTTGAAATCTCTTTGGGCTTTAATTAAATCTTCTTTAGCTTTATTTACTTCAGGTCTTTCATTTTTTAAAATAATATCTAATATTTGGTTTTGTAAAGAACTTGGAGTAATAGTGAAATTTAAAAATGTAACTCTTGAGCATAAATCTGGAGTAAAATGACAAGATGAATCCCTAGTTACCATAAACATATTAAATGTTAAAGAAAAGTCTATTTCTTGATCTCCAATACGTATTAAATTTCTACCGCTTTGTTTATGAATTTCTTTATTTAATAAAGAATTCATAATTGGATCTATTTTCTCGACATCTTGAACTAAAATTGGGTAACCAAATCTCAAAGCACTTTCTAATACTTTTAAGAAATTAGTATCTGTAAATGAAGTAGTATTTAATTTTTTTTTAGCATAAAATGCTTTAATAAATTCTGTGGCTTGACCTGCAGGATCAATTATAAGAGGATATCTATTAAATCTTTGTAAAATGGTTGCATTTTCCAAACATATATTATCATTTGGTAATTTACAATTCTGCCAATTCACTTTATCATTAGCTTTTGTGAGCCATTCAACTTCATCTAAATCATTACTAAAAATAATTTCATTTTGTTTTACAATTTGTCTAGATTTCTCTTTTAAATATTTTCTATAGAATGCATCATAAAAACCAATATAGGCCAAAAATGATGAAGATAAAAATGTATCTCCTAATAAATTATTTATATGTACTTTAAATTCATCCATTTGTTTTGACCATCTCTCTTTTTCACTACTTAGGTTGTTTAATAGCTTTTCACTTCTTTCTACTTTATTTTTAACTTCTTCCATATTTTGTTTAATAGTATTTGATTCAACAACTGATTCATCATAATTTATTTTTAATTGTTCAATACTTTTTTCTAACATTTCTTTTTCTTTTGCAATTTCATTAAATTCATTTACAACTTTATCTTTTTGAGCATTTAAATTTGCAATTTCTTTTTTTAAAGGTTCCATTTGATTATTAATATCTGCACAAGCTACAGTTGATTCTATCCATTCTGCTAATAATCCTACTTCTTTAAAAGCTCCTTTAATTCTGTCAATATCCCATTTATTTGCTGGATTTGATATCTCTTTTTTTATAATATTTGTAACTTTTTCACCTAAATCTTCTGCTTTTGCATTTTTAATAGTAGATATAAAATCTTCTCTCATTATGGCACTTTTAGTTTCAGCCCAATCGCATTTTTCAACTACTTTTTTTTTAGCTAATTTTAAATAAATGATAGCTGTTAATTTAAGAGCAGTTTTAGTATTCTCTGTTTCTTTTTTAAGAGCTTTGAGGGCTGCTACAGATTTAGGTGACATATTTCCTATAGCTTGTTTTGCAGCTTCCATCTTAGGCACAACTGTACTTAATTCATAATTAACTTTTTGAGCCCTTTCATCAATTTTCTTTTTCATTGCTTCTATTTCCTCTTGCTTTTTCTCAGCTTTTTCTTTATTTTTTCTTGCCTTTTCAGTATCATCCATAATTTGATTAAATTTTTTTTTTTGTCTCTTCTTGCTTTTTATTTAATTCTACACCCTTCACTGCTAAACTTTGTTTTAACTCATTTACAGTTTTTTCTGTCTGAATTATTTTTTGTAGACCTTTATTTATATGTTGTTGTTGCTCATTTAATTCATCACTTTTTTCAGTTTGTAAATTTGCAAAATGCTTTATAAAATCTAGAAAATCTCTCGGAGTGATATAATTGAATTTTTTAGCATTTTTAGATAATTTATCATTCAATTCTTTAATAACAATATGATATGAAGTAATTGAATCAACAATCAATGCATTCATTTCTTCTTGTGACATATCTTTTTTTTTGAAATTTTCTTTTCTACATTGGCAATTCTCGGTAAGTTTTTTGGCAACTTGGAATAATCCTTCTCTAGACCAATCACCAAACCAATCTATAACACATCTATTATATAAAGCTGGGGATGAGGCTGCTCTATTACTAAAATCAGGTGATAAAGGATTCATAGTGAAAACGACATGTAAATTTCTTTGTACTCCTTTTATAAAAGCTTTATATATTTCTTCTTCTGTATCTAATCCTTTAACATCTCTAAGTAAATGTTCCCTTGCTGAATTTAATAATGATATATATTCATCACCTTCGAATAATCCTGGAACTTCTCCTGAAGCCAATAAAGCATTCATTCTTTCTAAGAAAGCTGGACCTAAAACATTACTTTCATCAAAAATAAAGCATATCTTTTCTCCTTTACATCCAGCCCTTTTCATAACTCCTCTTAAATCAGCATCGAAATCTGCTACTCCATAATTTCTCCCTGCTTTTATTTGGAAGACAGTTAAATCATTCATCCAGGCTACAAATCTTGATAATGTTGTTTTTCCGACACCACTTTGTCCAACTAATAAAAGATGACCTATTGGTTGCTTTAAAACACGATCTATACGCAAAATATGCTCCAAAACAGAATCAAATATTACTAGAGGAACATTAAGTTCTTCTTCATAAAATACTTTTAATCTTGAATCTATTTTTTTTATTAATTCATCTTTTCCACATGAAATATAAGTATTTGTTAATAAATTAGTGAATAAAATTGGCCTTTCTAAAGCTGCAGGAGAAATAGAAGGGAAACATTGTGAAGCAACTGTATCTACTAATTTGTCACACCATACTTTTTCTTCATCAAGTACAAGTCTATCTTGAAATAGTCTCAAAGCTTCATGAGCCCATAATCTTACAAGTCCATCAACATCTGATATATTATCAATAGATTCATTTATGGCATGTTTCCATCTTGTTAATTCTCTTGGAGAATAAATATAATGTGGTTGTATATCAGGAGTATAATGAGTTTGGCATTGTGTATAAAATTCAACCATTGCTTCAGTCAAAGATTCACTTTGATTATTTAAAGCACTTCCAGTTTTTCTTAAAATAGCTCTATTAAATGTTCCATAAATTTGTCTTAAAGAATCTTTTCCTGGGAAATCAACGTATAATAATGGACAATGACGTAAAAATCTATTATTGAGAGGATGTCTACCTACATCAGTAGGAGGATTACAAGCACCTACAAATTGAATTCGATCCAATTTTATCCAAGTTTTATCTATAGGTCTCCAGAATCCATTTTGCTCTGTAATTTCTCTTAAAAATGTAATTACTACTTGAGTACTATATTTATCTATTTCTGGTAAGTTAATTTCATCACAAAATACAACTAAATATTTATTATTTTGTTTTGGCCTTAAAATAGTACCATTACTACTTTTAACATATTCACAATAATGATCAAATGTTTTTAAAATTAAATCAGGAGTTGTACTAGATGAAAAGTTTATAAATACCATTTCAAAATCAGTTAATATCTTCAAAGTTGCCATTAAAGTCATAGTCTTTCCAGAACCTGGGGGTCCACATAAAATAAATGGCCTATGTTCACTAATCCAACTACATAATATTTCTTGATGTCTCACAGTATCAACTGTTGGTATAACTACATCTGCATCTGAGACTTTTTTACTATCTATATCAGTATTTGGCACTTTTGCTTTCCATGGATTCCATTTATTTTCCCCCATATTTACATAATAATCAATCATTTGGAAATTTGGATCATTAGGAAACTCTATATCAGAAGTAAAGGATTTTAATTTCTCACTAAAATTAGTTCTATTTCCTAAACTTAAAGATCCTCCAAATCCCCATATTATAGAAATAATTAACCATTTTGACATATAAGTAAATATTTGTTCATCTAGCTCATTGGGAATTCACTATGATTATCGTTATATTCTATTATATTTGTAGTTCCCTTTCTTAATAAAGCAAACATTGATTCAATAACTCTTATTTTTGTAAATTCCATAACATGAGTATATTCCTCCACTGCTTCTAAAGCCTTTTGAACTAAATTATTAGGTTCAAAAAATATTTTTATACTATCTGCAGCTTTTGTCCTCACTTGAGTATTTATATCATCAGCTTTATTTTCAAATTCCATTAAAGCCCCACTTTGATTGGCCAAATAATTCATAGCATCATCGAAATTATTTTGTTTTAGTCTTTTTAAATAATGACTAAACATCATATCAATAGTTACAATATCTTCAGAAAACCAGACCATTCCACACCTTGATACAGTGGCTAAAGTTGCATATTTTAAGCTTTCAACTTCAAACATGATTCTAACATTAGGAGGAATTTGTAAACGATCACCATGTGGCAAAGTTAGCAATTTATTATCATCTAAAACTGAATTTAGATTTTCAGCCCATTCTGGATCAACATCTCCATCAAATATAATCCAATGTCTTTTTCCACTTTCTCCTCTTTGATTATCTAAAATTTTTCTTAAAGTTCCAGTAAAAACACCATCAGTCCAGTCTAATGTCGTCTGATCTAATTTACCATAAAGATTTTCTTTATTAACAGCTTTAGGGTCTATTATATAAGATTCTCCTTTTATATTATCTAAAGCAGTTAAAGCTTCTAGTAATATTCTCCAAGCTGCACTTTTTCCAGTACCACTTTGACCTACCATCATAACACCATGATGCATTTTTTGAATTGAATATAATTGTAGAATTTTATCAATGAATTTATTTTCAGGTAATAAATTACGTAATTGACATAATTCAATGATTTTATGACGTAGTTCTTCTTCTTTAACTTCTTCAATTTTACAATCTGGAAATACGCCATTAAGTAATGAATTAAACAAAGTTATATCTTCACTTACTAATTTTGGTATTAAAGTATTACAAACTGACCTTAATAATATATTTTGTTCTAATTGTTCTATAGGCATATCTATATCTTTTTTTGTAACTTCTCTTTCTTTATCTTCCTTTCTTTTTAAATTACCTGCATTAACTAAAACACTTTTTAAAGCACGAAGACCAAAGTCATAATGGCTTTGTGAACTTAATTGAGATCCACATAATTCAAATAATGAAACCATTTTTGAAGATAACCTTTCTGCTGTTTTATATCCTTGTGAATATAAAGTAACTTGAGCTATCATATCTTTATCAGGCTTAACCATAGCCATTTGTCTAAATAATTGTTTAAGATTATCTGGTAATTGACTTCTACCTGCATATCCAGGGTTCATTGTAACAAATATACCCATTTGATGATTTAATTTGATATTTTTTCCCATTAACTCTATATTATTTGCAAATTCTCTTAAACCTAATTGAATTATTAGAATTTGTTGGGAAACTGCTGATAAAATTCTTTCTTCTAATCTATTAAATTCATCAAAACAACCCCAAGCACCAACTTGACAAAGACCAACGAAAATTCTTCCCATAGCTTTAAAATCAAAATTCTCATCACAATTAAATACTAAAACAAATCTTCCAAGTTGACCACCTAAGGCTTTTACAGATTCAGTTTTACCTGTACCTGCAGGTCCAAATGGCGCTCCACCTAATCTGAAATATAAACCTTGGGTTAAAGTTAAATAACATCTATCAGTTAAGGGGGTTTGAATAAGTTTTTCAGCAACTCCTAAATACTCAAATCCATAATCAAAAGAAGCATTACTCATTTTAATTTGCAACCTTTTTAAAACATCTTCAGTTTTTGGATAAAAATAAAATCTCATATAATATAACCATTCAAAAGCTTCAACATTAGTTATAGTTTTACTCTTTAATAAACGAACAACGTCTCTTTGATGTACTAATTCTGTAATCAATTGTTCTAATTTTTTTCTCATATCAACTTTTATATCTTTTAAAACTTGATCAGATAATGCACTTAACATATTATTTATAACATTTTCTTCACTATCCAAGGTAAATCCATCAGGTAATGCTTTCAAAGTTTTAACCCCAGTTAAAGCTGCTTCAATACTTGCACTCCATAAAACTTGTGAACTCAGTACAGTGATTTGTGCAGGGTATTGTTCTATCCATTTTATAAATTCATCAACTTTTCCAATATAATCCATTTCAGATATTTCACTAACTGCTTTTTCTAATTTTGTTGCTAAAGTAAAATGCATTTGTTCTTGAACTTTTCTCAACCATTGATAAACTACAGGATCTTCGGAAATTTTAACTGGCTTTTCAAATTGAACTTCTTCAAATTCTCTAGAAATCATACCTTTTAATTCATCACCATCTTCACATATAAGTGAGTTCATTCCTGCGAACATTTTATTAAAATGTCTTGTAATTTTGTTAACATCTTTACTATTACCTATAATTTCTAATAAATCTTCATCACCAATAAAATAGAATCTAGCGAAATTCTGTCTTTGTTTTTCTAAGAAATTATATAAAGCTTTTTGAATTCTTTCTAAAGCGGTTTTTAATTTTTCTTCTAATATACTTTTTATTGAAGGAATACTAATAACTTCTAAAATAAATGGTTTATTAGCTACTTTCTTCATAAGTCCAATAAATTCTGCATCTATAGATTTAAATTTATTATAATCACTTGCTAATTCATTCATAATATCTGCTGAACCAAAAAATATACCTTCAAGATATACCCATTTTCTTTGTACATCTACCCATTCATTGAATAATAATCTAATCTTTTCTAATTTATCTTTCCATGGTTCAATTTCATCTTTAAATTGATTATAATAAGGACTATTACTCATAGATTGGAAACTATTTATATGCTCATCTAAAAGAGTAAACATATCATCCCATCCTTTAATTAATTTACATTTATCTTTGTATCTTACCATATCTAATTCATAATTATTCCAGGTATCTTTAGATTTCTTAATATATGATTCTAAAACTAATTCACCTGCAGCTTGATTTATAGTATCTTGTAACTCTTTTTCTTTTTTTAATAAATCAGCTGTCCAAAAATCATTTAATAAAAGATCTTTCAAAGCTTTTTGAATTTTAAGGGATTTTAAAATAATTTTCCAATGTCTATCTTTAATTGCATCTGTTCTTAAATCTCCTATTAAATTATTTATTTTTTTTAAGTAAGTCAATTTATTTTTAGTAATTTCAAATGCATCATAACTATGATATTTTTCAGGTAATTCATTAATTTTAGTTAAAGCTTCATCTAAATCCTTTTTAATTTTATCAGCATTTACAGCAGCAAAAGGTGTCTCTTTTTGTTCATCAATTTTAGAATAAATTTTATTTAATTCACCCCAAACGTCTTCTAGATCCTTTATTTCTTCAGATATATTATCTAATTTATTGGGATCGCTAAATTCCATCCCTAATAATTCCTTAGCTTTACAATTTTTAATATAAGTATCTTTTATTTCTTCTATTTGTTTTTTTGCTTCATTTAATATATCTAATGCCTCACTAGGATTATCGGCTTTATCAGGTTTTTTTTCAGACCAATATTTTTCTAATTTTTCAATTCTTTCATTAATAGTTGATTCTTCAGCATTAATTCTTGCCTTAATTCCTGGAATTTGTTCTTCCATTGCATCTGATTTTTGTTTTAAAATTTGTTTAAAGTTATTCCATTCTTTTTCTACTTTATCTATTTTCAAAAAATCATTAGGGAATTTATATTTTTGTTTAGTTAAAATTCCATGGCTATTTTTATATTTATCCATATCTATTTGCCATTTATCTAAATTTCTTTTTACTTGTGATATTTCAGTAATAAATGCTACTATATCTGAAGATGCATCTTCTAAAGCATTTTTGTCTAAAACAGATCTTGCCTCATTTATATTATGACTAAATTGTTTCATTCCTTCATTTGTTTGTAAGGCAAATTGATTCATTATTTCTTTATGCCAATTATCATATTTATTACTTACTTTAGTTTGTACAGAACTATAATCAATTATAATAGCTCCGAATGTTTTTTCATTATCTCCTGTATCAAAAGTTTTTCTTCCTTGTTTTAATTCATTCATTAACTGTTGCCATTTTTCCATATCTTCTCCTAATTTATCATAAATTACTTGTGGTTGAATTTCCCATAATACTTGATAAGATACCCAAGTTTTAACATATTCTTCACATTCATTAAATTTTTTCTCTAAAGATGAATAAACATCTAATAATATTTTTTGGTCAATTTTTGAAATAATATCTCTAAAAGTGCTTTCTTTAAATATATCGTCTTGCATGTTTTTTTCAGAAGTACGTAGATATAATCTTTTATTGCTAAGAATTATACCAAGGGATTGGTGAAGTTGATTATACCAATATTCTCTTGCATCGTACATTGATGGCTGTAAAACAATTGTTTGATTTTCCATTTTTATTTTATGAACAATTACATCATAAATTAAAACTGGATCAGTTAATGGTTTTGGAGCTAAAAATTCTTTTATCCAAATATCAAGGCATTCTTCTAGCCTTTTCATTAAAATTGATTCTAATTTTAAATCAATTTCCTTTATCCATTTTTCTAGATTTGAACATTCTGTAATTTGGTCAATTACTTTTTGAATTGATTGAATATTCTCAGAAATATTTTCTTTATTTAAAGGTGATTTTGTAATTTGTTGTAATAAATTGTCAATTTCATTTATTTTACTTATTAATTCAGTAACTTTTTCTTCAAATGAAGAAACTTTTTCACATATTGATTTTGTAAATGTTTTTAATTTTTGATCATTAGTCCATGTTAAATTAGCATTTGTTTTAATTAGTGAATGTATATCATTTTTTTGTTTAGCTATTAATTTACTAATTTTAGGCTCATTTTTAATTTTCTGGCAACTGCTATTAAATGTCCTAAATGCATCTTGAATGGCTAAAGCAAAAGGATAATTAACTTTATTTTTAATTGAATTACTAATTATAGTTCTTGATAAATTTGATTTTATATTTTTTAATAAACGACATTCTTTGAATTCAGATAAAGAATCATTAAAATTAACTTTTAATTTATAATTTCCATAATTTCCTTCAATATATAATATATTTTCACTTTCGTTGAATTTACTACCTCCAGTTTTTTTTGAATCCAAAGCCCCTTTATTCCATAGTTCAATTTTCTTTTCACTGTCTTTAGAAATATTTTGAAAAGAGTCAATTAATTCTTTTACTTTTTTTCCTTCTTCTGTTTGATCCCAAGTATCTCCTAAAACATTTGATATTTTTCCTCTATATAAATTGGCTTTCTCCTCAAATTGATTCATCCAAATTATTTCTCCACTAATTAATGGTATACCTCTAATTTGACATAATTTTGCTGCAGAACTTTTTAAATATCCAGCATTAAACTTTGCTTTTAAATCATTTAAATCTTTAGTTATATTATGAATTAAGGACCTTTGGTATTCTTGTATTGAAGATTGAATCCTTGGTCTTCTAATTATCATTTTAAATTTTTCAAAAATTCTATATTGTTCATTAGCATTTTGGGCACTAGCTAATTGATCAATAAGTTGACTTGAAATTTGTCCTTCAACTTTATCAATGATTTTATTATATTCATTTTTAGTGTTTATCCAATTTTCTTGACCTTCTTTAGATAAATCTAATACATCTATATCTTCTGCGGCTTTATAAGCTGCTTCTATATCTCTTGAAATAGTATCTTTGGGGGCATCTGGATTATCTGATTTTTCTAAACTATTTGCAATTTCTAATAATTTTTTATGTTCAGCTCTAAATTTTTTTAGGTCTTTTAGTCTTTTATTTAATTCATCATGGGAAAATTGATTAGGAATATGACTAATTGTTTCATTTCTTTTTTTAGTCAAATCTCCTACTTCCTTTCTTAATAATTCGTATTCTGGAGTCCATACATTTTTAAAAAGTTGTTTACATTGTTTATATAAAACTATAAAATCTTCATAACTTATTTTCAATAAATTAGGGCCTAATAATTTAAGTAAATGATTATGCATGTCTGTGCTTAAATTCTCTACAAGTTGATATATACGAGCTGTGGGATATTGTGATATTTTCATTTTATTTCGAATTACTTCAAATATTTTTTTAATTTGTTCAATTATTTCATTTATATTTCCTGCATTATACATAGCTTGAATAGGTAAATCTTTTAATAAAACATTATATAATTCAGCTTTTTTAATATTATTATCAGTTTTTGTATCTGATTCAAAAGGCTTAGTAATAAAAACCTTATTTGCCTTTTTAAGAATAGCTAAAGTCATTTGGACTTCTGGGGCCTCAAGTTGTAATTTAATATTATTTAAGACTTTTTCATAATCTGCCCAAAAATTCACTTCTTCAAGAGTATCGCCATCTTTTACTTCTCTATCCATTTTTATAACTTGTGATATATCTGTTTTCCATTTATTTATTATATCACAAAGTTTATTTATGTAATTATCGCTTAACCCTTCATATAATTCGTCAACTGTAGCATCTCTTCCTTTTTCCTTTTTAATTCTTTCCATTTTTTCTATAAGCTCAGGCTCATATTCTAAATTTATGGGGGGAATATTTGATGTTTTTTGAGATTTATTCATAGCTTCAATAAGTTCTCCCATTTTTGACTTGAGTTGAGTTGCATTTGAAGCTTTTAAAACTGAGGATTTTTCTGGAGTTAATGTTTCTTGATAAGAATTAAATAAGGAACCAAAAGCTATTTGAATACAATTTTGAATATGTGTGATTACAGAAGGGTCATTCCCTTCAGTAGAAAAGTTCAAAATTTGGAGATCTTTTTTAATTGTTTTTGCATCAGAACAGTTCAAAAAAGAAGTTTTTTTGATTAAAATAATTGTTGTTGTAGGGAAGGATTTTAGAACTGGTTCAGGCTCTAAAAAAAACTCATTGTTAGGTTCAGGATTATCGTCTTCATTTATTACAAAGCATATATTTCTGAAGTTTTCTTTTATAACAAAAGATTGGATTAATTCAATATTTGTTTTTTGGAATAAAAATTTATAAGCTTGGTCTCTATCAGCATCAGCCATTACCATTGATAGATTACTTATATAATCTACCAATTTTTGGACATCATTTGATATATCGTTTTCATTTGGATTATTTTGATCTTGTCCAGTCGTCGAC
>Ga0352979_1026306_pt1 | contig 17373 bp, 19 predicted proteins | sample Cowrumrumenfluid_3_FD_205951 | JGI IMG/M metagenome (GOLD analysis project Ga0352979, IMG submission 205951) | Metatranscriptome of Cow rumen microbial communities from the University of Illinois at Urbana-Champaign, USA - Cow X-2 rumen fluid... | ecosystem: Host-associated > Mammals > Digestive... | reverse complement strand
ATTTTTAAGGAAGCTTATTCTATGTATATCACAAGGACCAATTTCTTTAATTTTTTCTATATGTTTACTTGTTCCATATCCTGCATTTTCTTCAAAATAGTATTCTGGATATTCTTCTCCATATTCTTTCATAAGATTATCTCTATAAACCTTTGCTACTATTGAAGCTGCTGCTATTGAGGCACTTTTTGTGTCTCCCTTTATTACATATTTATTATCAATCTCTAAATTTTTTACTAAATATCCATCTGATAAAACTAAATCTGGTTTACATTTTAAATGTGTACAAGCCTCTAAAAATACTTTATTATTAGCATAAGCTATTCCCTTTTCATCTATCTCTTTGTTTGAACTTATGGCTATATGATAAGCTATGGCTTTTTCCTTGATTATCTCTGCAAGCTCTTCTCTTTTTTTAGGTGGTACCTTTTTAGAATCATTAAGACCAAGTATCATTTCATCATCAAGAACATCTCTATCTAAAATTACTGCACAAGCTACAATAGGACCTGCTAAAGGACCTCTTCCAACCTCATCTACCCCTGCTACAAGGTTATATCCTTGAAAAGCTCTATCAAAATCATACATTTTTTTAACTCTTTTGATTTCTTTTAAAATTTTTTCTCTAGAATTAATTATTTTATTTCCCAATGAATTTACATTTTTTCTACTATCTTTTAATAATTCTTCTGCTAAATTTATAACCTTTTCATTATAAAGTTCTTTTGAAAAATCTATTTTATCTACTAAATCTTTTATTTCTTTATACTTTAAGCTTGTTATATCCATAAAATTCAACTCCTTTAAGGTCTTTCTAGGGTTATCTTTCCTATTTTCCCACCTCTAAATTCATCTAATAATATAACTGATATTCTATTATAGTCTATTTCACCACCACGCACTAAACATCCTCTTTTTCTTGCTATTGCATTTAAAGTTTCTAGTGGGTCTTCAAAAATTTCTTCTATTTTATATCTCTCTTTAAGGTTTTCTGGATAATACTTTTGAAGTCTTTGAACTAATTTATATGCAAGTTCTTCAATGTCCATAACTTCATCTTTAATAGCTCCTGTAAAAGCTAAATTTAAAGCTACTTCTTCATCTTCAAATTTAGGCCATAAAACCCCTGGAGTGTCTAAAAGTTCTATGTCAAGAGATGTTTTAATCCATTGTTTACTCTTTGTAACACCTGGTCTGTCACCTGTTTTTGCAATATTGTTTTTTGCAAGCTTATTTATAAGAGTTGATTTTCCACAATTAGGAATTCCCACAACCATTACTCTTGTAACTATTTTAGCCATTCCCTTAGCTTTAAGTCTATCATGTTTTTCTTTTAAAAGTTCCATTAAAACAGGCTTTATATTTTTAAGTCCTTCACCTTGCAAACAATTTACTTCTAATACCTTTACATTATCTTTAGTAAGATAATTTATCCATTCATTAGTTATCTTTTTTTCTGTTAAATCTTTTTTATTTAAAAGTATTATTCTTGGTTTATTTTGAAGTAATTTATCTATGTCAGGATTAGCTGAGCTTCTTGGTATTCTTGCATCTCTAATCTCTATTACTGCATCTACTAATTTTAAGTTTTCTTTTATTTCTCTTTGAGTTTTTTTCATATGCCCTGGAAACCAGTTAATTGCCATATTATTCTTCCTCCTAATTTTTATAGAAAAAAAGAGGACTATTAAAGTCCCCCTTTTTTTCTAGATATTATTATTTTAATAATTCTTTAACCTTAGCAGCCTTACCTACTCTATCTCTTAAGTAGTATAATTTAGCTCTTCTTACTTTACCTCTTCTAGTTACTTCAATCTTTTCTATTGTTGGAGCGTTTAGAGGGAATGTTCTTTCAACACCTGTTCCATAAGCAACTCTTCTTACAGTAAAAGTTTCTCTTATTCCACCATTTTGCTTTTTAATTACAGTTCCTTCGAAAGCTTGAACTCTTTCTCTGTTACCTTCTTTGATTTTTACGTGAACTCTTACATTGTCTCCAACATTGAAGCTTGGTAAATCAGTTCTTATTTGTTCTTGTTCTATAGCTCTTATTATTTCGTTCATTTGTGCATTCCTCCTTGTAGTTAAAATTTGACGTTCTTGCCAAAGCTAATATTTGACAGAGGAGCGCCGGTACTAGCACAAAGCTTATTTTAACATATATAAAATTTCGTTGCAAGAATAATTTTATTATTTTTCCTTTTTTGAAAGTAATTTTTTATCTTCTTTTGTAAGAGTTACTTTTTCAAATAAATCTTTTCTTCTTTCTTTAGTTATTAAAAGAGATTGCTGTCTTCTCCATTTTCTTATATTTTCATGATGTCCTGAAAGAAGAACATCTGGAACTCTTTCTCCTTCAAATTCCTCTGGTCTTGTATATTGAGGATATTCTAAAAGCCCGTCTGAATAAGACTCTTCTTGAAAGCTTTCTTCTTTTCCTAAAACTCCTGGTACAAGCCTTAAAATTGAATCTATAACTGGAATAGCAGCCATTTCTCCTCCAGTAAGAACAAAATCTCCTAAAGATATTTCCATATCAATATGCTTAAACGCTCTTTCATCAATTCCTTCATAATGACCACATAAAAAAATTAATTCTTCTTCCTTTGAAAGTTCTCTTGCTATTGACTGATTAAATGTTTTTCCTTTTGGGCCTAAAAATATAACCTTTCCCTTATTTTCTTTTTTACAAGCTCTTATAGAGTCTACTATTGGCTGAGGGGTCATAACCATCCCTGCTCCTCCTCCATAAGGATAATCATCAACCTTTTTGTGCTTATCTAATGTATAATCTCTTATATTTATACAATTTAAATCCACTATCCCCTTTTCTCTTGCTCTTCCTATAATAGAAGAATCAAATATAGTAAACATTTCTGGAAAAAGGGTTAATATACTAATCTTCATCTTGCCAATCACCTACTGGAGCAATTGTTATTGTTTCATTATCTAAGTCTATATCTAATACAATATCATTAAGGACTGGAATTAATAATTGTTTAGGTTCCTTTATCCAGCATACATCATTATTTTTAGTAGAAATAATATCAAATACCTTTCCAAGCTCTTTACCATTTGTATCTTTTACCATGCATCCTACTAAATCTACAGCATAATATTCTCCTTCTTCTAATTCTGGCTCCTCTGCTCTTGGAACTTCTAAATATTTTTGCTTATATAATTCTGCTGTATTCATATCGTCAATGCCTTCAAGCTTAAGTATAACTCTATCTTTTTGGAACTTAACACCTTGAATTTTTTTCCATTCTTTTCCATCAATTCTTAATTGTCCATATCTTTTAAAGTTATTAACATCTTCTGTATAAGGAATTACCTTTACTTCTCCTTTTATTCCATGTGTATTAACTATTTGGCCAACAGTAAAAAATTCGTTCATTTTTTTCACCTCTATTATAAATATATAAAAAAAGGCAGATTGAATATATTAACCTGCTCTAACTTAACCTAATAGAATAAATAGAGTTAGGAATACACCTAACTCTATTTATTAAACTATCTTAACTACAACTTTCTTATCATTTTTAAGAGATGCAGCCTTTACTACTGTTCTTATAGCTTTTGCTATTCTACCTTGTTTTCCTATAACCTTACCCATGTCTTCTTGAGCTACCTTTAATTCAAGGATAACTGCATCACCATCAATAAGTTCATTAACACTTACTTCTTCTGGCTTTTCTACAAGAGCTTTAGCTATTATTTCAACTAATTCTTTCATATAGTGTCTGTAATTTAAAGATATTTAAACTACAGTAATCACCTCCAAAAATTACTTGTTAAGGCCTGCGTTATCAAAAAGTCTCTTAACTACGTCAGTAGGTTGAGCACCCTTCTTTAACCATTCAGTAGCTTTTTCTTCGTTTATTTTAACTTCAGCTGGTTCAGTAAGTGGATTGTAGTATCCAATTTCTTCTATGAATCTACCATCTCTTGGAGCTCTAGAATCAGCAACAACTACTCTATAAAAAGGAGCCTTCTTAGAACCCATTCTTCTTAATCTTATTTTAACTGCCATCTTTAAATTTCACCTCCTTTAAAAATATTAATTATATATCTAACTCATGAAAGGTAACTTTCCAAATAAACCTTTTTTAGACTTTTTGGTTAATGATTTCATCTGCTTCATTTGCTTTCTCATCATGTCATAACCTTTAATAAGTTTATTAACTTCTTGAATTGTAGTTCCTGCACCTAATGCTACTCTCTTCTTTCTAGAAGATGAATTTATTATAAGTGAAGGATTTTTTCTTTCTTTTGCTGTCATTGATTGAATTATAGCTTTCATTTTTGCCATTTGCTTTTCGCTTTTTTCCATATCAACAGCTTCTAATTGCTGAGCATTAACTCCTGGAAGCATTTCTAGTATTTTGTTTAGAGGCCCAAGCTTTTTCATTTGATCCATTGCAGTTAAGAAATCTTCAAAGTTAAATTCAGCATTCATCATTTTCTTTGAAAGATCTTCTGCTTCTTTTTCATCAATAGCTTCCTGAGCTTTTTCTATTAAGCTTAAGACATCTCCCATTCCTAATATTCTTGAAGCCATTCTTTCTGGATGAAAGACTTCAAAATCACTCATTTTTTCGCCAATACCTACATACTTAATTGGCTTTTGAGTTACACTTTTTATTGATAAAGCAGCTCCACCTCTTGTATCTCCATCAAGCTTAGTTAAAATTACACCAGTTAAATCTAGTTCATTATTAAATGTTTCTGCAACATTAACTGCATCTTGACCTGTCATTGAATCTACTACTAGTAAAACTTCATTTGGCTCTACTGCTTTTCTTACATCTTTAAGTTCCTGCATAAGTTCCTCATCTATGTGAAGACGACCTGCAGTATCTATAATAATTACATTATTACCATCTTCTCTTCCTTGTTTTATAGCAGCTTTTGCTATATCAACTGGAGAAATCTTATCTCCCATTGAAAAAACAGGAATATCAATTTGTTTACCTACAACTTGTAATTGCTTTATCGCAGCTGGTCTGTATATATCACAAGCTACAAGTAAAGGCTTTTTGTTATTTTTTCTAAGGGCTAATGCAAGTTTTCCACACATGGTTGTCTTACCAGCACCTTGAAGTCCTACAAGCATTATAATAGTTGGACCATAGCTTGCATAATTAAGCTTGCTTTCAGTTCCTCCCATAAGTTGTGTTAATTCTTCATTTACAATTTTTATTACTTGTTGACCTGGTGTTAAACTTTCTAAAACATCTGACCCTACACATTTTTCACTTACATTTGCTATGAATTGTTTAACTATTTTAAAGTTAACATCTGCTTCAAGAAGTGCTAATTTTACTTCTCTCATAGCTTCTTTTATATCTTTTTCATTAAGCTTCCCTTTTCCCCTTAATTTTTTAAAGGTATTTTGAAGCTTTTCTGCTAATCCTTCAAAAGCCATATTAAACCTCCTTAATTATTACAAATCTTCTAATTGCTTTTTTAAATTATTTAACTCTTCTTCATTTAGAGAATATTTTTTTTGAAAATCCATTAAAAGATTAGTAATCTTTTTTTTGCGATTCATACTCTTTTGAAGTAGGTTTAACTTGTCTTCATAGGATCTAAGTAATTTGCAACATCTTTTTATTAAATCATAAGTTGCTTGACGACTTGTATGATTTAATTCTGAAATTTCACCTAATGATAAATCATCATCATAATAAACTTCCATTACTTCACGTTGCTTTTCTGTTAATAAAGGACCATATAAATCCATTAATAATGAAATCTCAACCCTATCTTCCATCAAACCACCTTACCTACAAAAGAGATAATAACAAATAATATTTAACCTGTCAAGTATTTTTACTTAACAGTTTTTAAAAAAGTGCTTCTGCAAAACTTTCTGCATCAAATTCTTGAAGGTCATCTATACCTTCTCCCACTCCAATATATTTTACTGGAATATTTAAAGTTTGTTTTATTGATATTACAACTCCACCTTTTGCAGTTCCATCTAGCTTAGTTAATATTATTCCATCAATAGGACATGCCTCCATAAACTGCTTTGCTTGTATAATTGCATTTTGTCCTGTTGTTCCATCTAAAACAAGTAAAGTTTCTTTCTTAGCTTCAGAAAACTCTCTGTCAATTATTCTATTTATTTTTGAAAGCTCATTCATAAGATTTTTCTTGTTGTGAAGTCTTCCTGCAGTATCACATATAAGAATATCTGTATTTCTTGCCTTTGCTGCTTGTATAGCATCAAATACTACAGCAGCTGGGTCTGAGCCTTCTTCATGCTTTACTAAGTCTACATTAGCTCTTTGGCTCCATACTTCAAGTTGGTCTATTGCTGCTGCTCTAAATGTATCTGCTGCTGCTAAAAGAACCTTTTTACCTTCTTCTTTGTTTTTAGCTGCAAGCTTTCCTATAGAGGTTGTCTTTCCAACTCCATTTACTCCTATTACTAATAAAACTTTCTTTTCTCCATTATCTTCCTCCTCTTCAACACCTTCTAAAAGCATATCCTTTATTACTTCTTTTAAAGCTGGATAAACCATTTCTACTTCATTTATTTTCTCTTTTCTTATTTTACTTTTTAATCTATCAATTATTTCAACAGTTGTATCCATCCCAATGTCTGCCATTATAAGGACTTCCTCAAGCTCATCATATAAATCATCATCAATAGTTATTGCAAGCTTTAATACCTCATTTATTTTATCTGTTAATCCATCTCTTGTTTTTGATAATCCATCCTTAAGTTTATTAAAAAGTTTTCCAAACATTATCATTATCCTCCTAATTAATTATTTGTTAAATCTACAGAAACCACTTTAGATATTCCCTTTTCCTCCATTGTAACTCCATATAAAACATCACTTGCTTCCATAGTTCCTTTTCTATGAGTAATTACAATAAATTGAGTATTTTTAGAGAATTCTTTTAAAAACTCTGCATATCTATAAACATTTGCATCATCAAGTGCTGCCTCAATTTCATCTAAAATACAAAAAGGAGTAGGCTTCATCTTTAAGATAGCAAACATTAAAGCAATTGCCGATAATACCTTTTCTCCACCAGACATAAGATTAATATTTTGAAGTTTTTTTCCTGGTGGCTCTACATTAATCTCAATGTTAGAAGTAAGCTCATCACCTTCTCCTAAGATAAGTTCAGCATTTCCTCCTTTGAATAATTCTTTAAAGGTTTCACTAAAGTTTTTATTAAGTATAACAAAATTTTCTTTAAATAGCACCTTCATTTTATCTGTCATTTCTTTTATAACTTCTAAAAGTTCAGTTTTAGCCCTCTCTAAGTCTTGTTCTTGAGTTGACATAAATTCAAATTTTTCTTTTACCTCTTCAAATTCTTCAATAGCTGCAAGATTTATTGTTCCTAAAGCTGTTACTTTTCTTTTTAAATTCATTATATCATTTTTAACACTTTCTGTATTCTCAATAGGAACAGCTATTTCTTTTCCCTCTGCTAATGTTAAGTTAAACTCTTCATTAAGCTTAGTATAAAATCCTTCTTTTTCAATTTCCTTTTTAGCCTTTTGAATCTCTTTTTTATTAAGCTCATTTTCTTCTTGGGCTATTATAATACTTTCCTCTTGGACAAGTGTCTCTTTTTCATTGAGCTTTTGCTTTAATTTTGATTTTTCAACATCATCTTGTTTAAAACTTTCCTCTAAGTTTAAAATTTCTTTATTCTCTACTTTTATAAATTCTTCTTTGTTTGAAATTTCTAAGTTTAATTCTTCTATCTTTAATTTACTGTTTTCTTCCTCAGCTTTTAAGGCTTTAGAATTTTTATTGCTTTCATTTATTTCTCTTTCTTTTCTTAAAAGCTCCTCTTCTTTATTATTTAATGTTTCATCTAAAGAAGCTTTTAATACCTTTATTTCTGTAAGTTTTTCTCTTTTTTCATCAATAGATTTTTTTAAGTTCTTTAAATTTTCTTGAAGGTTTATATTTCTATCTTTATTTTCAACATTTTGTCCTTGTATATCATTTAATTTTTCTTCTTTTTCTTTAAGTCTTTTGTTAAATGTTGAAATTTGTTCTTTAAGTCTATTAACTTCTTCTATTGAAACATCAACAGACTTATAGCTTCTATTTATCTCATTACTTAAAGATGCTATTTCTCCTTGATTTTTTGTTATCTCAATATTTCTAGAATGAATTTCATCTTTATTATTTAAAATATTTTCATCTAAATTTTTAATAGCAATTCTTAAGGCTTCTGATTCATTTAGTTCTCTTGATAATTCTTCATTTGTATTTTTTAATTTATTTTCAAGCTCTTCAATTTCACGCTTTCTTCCTAAGATATTTGTAAACCTTCCTTGTATACTTCCTCCTGTTAAAGCTCCTCCTGGTGCAATTATTTCTCCACTTAAAGTTACTATTCTATAGTTATTATTACCTTTTTTTGATATATTTAATGCACAATCCATATCTTTCGCTACAATAACCCTACCAAGTACATTATTTACTGCTTTTTCATACTTTTTTTGGTATTTTATTATATCAGCTGCAATTCCAATATACCCTTCCATAGATGTAATATTAATATCTAAAGTAAGTTTGTTGCCTTTAATATTATTAAGAGGAAGAAAAGTAGCTCTTCCAAGCTTGTTAATCTTTAAATAATTTATAAGCTCTTTAGCTATAGAATCTGTTTCTGTTATTATATTTGAAATACCTGCACCCAGTGCTATTTCTATTGCAATTTCATATTCTTTATCTATTTGTAGTATTTCTCCTAAAACTTTTGTACCACTTGCATTAGCTATTTTGCCTTTGTTGATTATTTCCATCAGGCTTTTAACTGACCTATTATATCCTTCATAATGCTTTTCTAGGTTTGATAGCATATTTTTATTAGCTTCAAATTCATTTAAATTTTTATTTAATTCTCTTAAATGGTTTTCTTTATTTTTAAGCTTAGATTTAAGAATTGAAATTTCTTTTGTGCTTTTTGTTATTGATTCATTTAAAGCAGTAACTATCTCTTTATTCTTATATCCATCTTTTTTTAAATCTTCTAATGTTTTTAAATTAATTTTTATATTAGCATTTATAGTATCAATAGATTTTTGTAAATTTTCAATTCTTTCATTTCTTAGTTTTATATCTTTGTTAATAAGAGTAATTTCATTCTTTATTTCAGAATTATTTGTTAAAAGTTGAAATTCTTCTTGTTTTAAATTTTCAATTTCACTTTCTATGCTAGTTATTTTTATCATACTCTCATTAAATTCATTTTCTAAGGATAATATTGTGTTTTTGGTACTTTCTTGTTCTTTCTTTTTCTTCTCTATATCAAGTTCCATAGATTCTTTTTCTTTTTTAAGATTTTCTAAATTTTTTATAATATTATTTAGATTTTCTCTATTTCGCTTTAATAAATTTTCTTGATTTAAAATCCTCTCTTTAAAGATTTGTATTTCATTTAAAGTATTTGAAATCTTTTCTTTCTTTTCATAATAAGTTCTTTTAGCTTCCTCATTCTTTTTTTCTATATTTTCTATGGATTTTTTTAAACTTTCAACATTATTTTTTTCGTTTAAAAGCTTTTCTTTCTTAGAATTAAGCTTAAATTGTTTTTCTTCTATTTCCTTATTAAATTTATATAAAATTTCTTCCATATTAGAAATATAATATACAATAAGAGAAACCTCTTTTATTTTTAAATCTGTAGATATTTCTCTATATTTAAGTGCTTTATTTCTTTCACTTTCTAAAGGTCCTAATCTTTCTTCATAAGTTGATAAAATATCTCTTATTCTTACTAAGTTGTCATCTGTGTTTTCAAGCTTTTTCTCAGCTTCCTCTTTTCTTGATTTATACTTAACAATCCCTGCTGCTTCTTCTAAAAGACTTCTTCTCTCCTCTGGCTTTCCACTTAAAATTGCTTCTATTTTTCCTTGACCAATTAATGAATATCCTTCCTTACCAATTCCAGTATCCATAAAAAGCTGAGTAATATCTTTTAATCTACATTTTGTTCCATTTAAAAGATACTCTGTTTCTCCTGATCTAAAAATTCTTCTAGTAACAGTTACCTCATTATATTCTATAGGAAGTTCTCCTTCTGAATTATCTAAAGTTAAAGAGACCTGTGCAAGCCCTACTGGCTTTCTAAATTGAGTTCCTGCAAAAATAACATCCTCCATTTTTCCGCCTCTTAATGTTTTTATACTTTGCTCTCCTAAAACCCATCTTACAGAATCAGAAATATTACTTTTTCCACTACCATTAGGTCCTACAACTGCAGTAACTCCTTTTTTAAATTTTAATTCAACTTTATCTGCAAAGGATTTAAAACCTCTAATTTCTAATGATTTTAAAAACAAATTCTCAACTCCTTATTAAAAAAATACCATTACTGATGGAATTAATCCAATTATAAAAACTATAAGCATTATTATTGCTAAGGCATATCTTAATTTATTTCTTGTTTCCTTTTTCATTTTATATTCACCTCTATTACATTTTTAGAAAATAATATACTTTTCTACTAAAAAAAGCAGATTGAATATATCATTTTGTTCTTCTGCCCTGCTAGCTTTAAGTCAGGATAAAACAATATATTTATTCTGCTTTAAGTAAAGGAAAGGAATACAAAAATATTTTTAAGCATTCCCACCTTTTTTAAAAAATATCTATTTTTCCTCTTTCAATATCACTTACAGCCTCTACTTTAATCTTATATCCTTCTTTTAAAAGACCATTAAAATAAAATTTTCCTCTAGCATAAAGCTTACTTATGTCTTTACTATTTATCCTTACTGTTCCTTCTTTTTTATCTTTAAGCTTTTCTCTTATAGAATCACATAAAATACTTCCTTCCACAAGTTCTCTAAAAGCTGGATGGAATGGTCCTGCTACAACGTCTTTGCCTTCGTTTATAGTATCTGTAGGTTGAAGTCCTATTCTTATAACTTGAACTCCTGCTTCTGTATACATAATATATAGCTTTTTGCATATTTCTACAGCTTCTTCTAAAGTGTATGGAATGTACTCTTTTCTATTATACATTATTTCCATAGGTGTGTCTTTAATTACTAAAGAAGGATATAACCTACATATATCTGGTTTCATCTCTATTGATTTTTTTACTGTTTCAATGTCCTTTTGGAAATTATCTTTAGGAAGTCCTGGCATTATTTGATGTCCTAAGGTTATGCCATATTCTTTTATAAGCTTAGAAGCTTTTTCCACCACTTTAGAGTCATGACCTCTTCCTGCTGCTATTAAAACCTCATCATCTAAAGATTGAACTCCTAATTCAATTATATCAACAGTGTAATCTTTTAAATAAGATAATATATAATCATCTATATAATCAGGACGTGTGGACATTCTTATTTTATCTATAAGCCCTTTATCTTTATATTCTTTTGCTACTTCTAAAAGTTCCCTTTGTTTTTCTTCTTTTATTGCAGTAAACGTCCCTCCAAAGAAGGAAATTTCAATTGTTGCATCTTTATTTAAAGTTTTTAAATATTCATCAACTATTTCTCGAACTTTTTTAGCATTAACCCCTTGTTCTTCTTTATTATTTTCTTTTTCTACTTTTTCAACTCCTGTTATCCTTACTTGATTGCAAAATACACAATTATGAGGACAACCTTCATGTGGAACAAAAATAGGTATAATATAATAATTCTTACTCATTTAAAACTCCTAATTTTATTAAAGCTTCTTTTGCACAGTTTTGTTCTGCTTCTTTTTTACTAAAACCATGACCTCTTCCCATAAATTTATCTTCTACATAAACCTCAACAAAAAATTTTCTTCTATGAGGAGGACCCTCAAATTTTGCAAGTTCATATTTAATGTCCACCTCTCCATCTTTTTGAAGATATTCTTGAAGATTGGTTTTAAAATCTAATACTATTTTATTATTTATTGCTTTTTTAATAATATCTTTAAAATTTTTAAATATAAACTCCTTAGCCTTTTCTAATCCATTATCTAAGTATATAGCTGCTATAACAGCCTCTACTGAATCTGCTTGAATAGAAACCCTTTCTCTTCCTCCTGTAAGCTCTTCTCCTTTACTCATAAGCATAAATGAAGACAAATTTAAATTTTGAGCTACTTCATAAAGAGAATTTTCACAAACTATTAAGCTTCTTATTTTTGTTAGTTCTCCTTCCGTCTTATACTTATAATTAGTGAATAAATATTCTGTTATTGTAAGTTGAAGCACTGAATCTCCTAAAAATTCAAGTCTTTCATTATATTTAGCACCCCTAGTTTGTTTAGCATAGGAGCTATGAGTTAAGGCAGTTTTTATAAGCTCAGGATTTTTAAATTTAACATTTAATATGTTTTCTACCTCATTTAGTTTAAACTTATCCATAATTCTTCTCCTTAGAAAAGTTTATTCTTCAATTTTTAGCTTTCTAATAAATTCAAGAATAAACTATTTATTTTTAAAACAAAATCCCGCATATCAAATGCGGGATTTTTTTATTCCTCATTATGTGCTTTTACATAGTTAACTACGTCACCTACTGTTTTAAAGCCTTCTACATCTTCATCAGGAATTTCCATTTCTAATTCATCTTCTAAAGCCATTATTAATTCAACAATGTCTAAAGAATCCGCATTTAAATCATCTATAAATGATGCCTCTAAAGTGATGCTTTCTGGATCAACACTTAACTTATCAGCTATAATTTCTTTTATCTTTTCAAACATTCTCTTCACCTCCTAAGCATAAAGCATTATATTTAGATGATATTATATAAATATTTATTCGTCAATACAAGTTTGTAATAAAATGTGCTTTTATTTATTAATATTTTAAAGCTAATCACTTTATAATAATACATTTACACTTATTTTTCTTTAAACTTTTCCTCTATTTTACTCAATATATCATTTTCTTTAAAAAGCTTAGCTTGTTTAATTGCATTTTTAAAAGCCTTTCCATCAGAGCTTCCATGAGCCTTAATGCAAATTCCATTTACTCCTAAAAATGGTGCTCCTCCAACTTCTTTATAATCAAATTTTACCTTTAGACTTTTAAATACAGGTTTTAAAAGTGCTGCTCCAAGCTTTGACATTATTGAAGATGAATATATTTCATCCTTTAACATTCCTAATATATTAGATGCTGAGCCTTCATACATCTTTAAAGCAGTATTTCCTACAAAGCCATCTGCTACTAAAACATTTACCTCTCCTCTTGGAATATCTCTTGGTTCAATATTTCCAACAAAATTAAAATTTTCTTCTTTTAAAAGCTTATAAGTAGCTTTAGTAAGTTCATTACCCTTTTCTTCTTCTGCTCCAATATTAAGAAGTCCTACAGAGGTATTTTTAGTGTTAAACATAGCCTCATAGTAAATTTTACCCATATGTGCAAATTGAACTAAATATTGAGGTTTACAATCTACATTTGCTCCAACATCCACAATCATGAATTTGCCATGTCTTCCAGGCATTATAGGTGCTAATGCTGGTCTTTCTACTCCTTTAATTCTTCCTACTACAAAAGTACAACCAGCTAAAAAAGCTCCTGTACTTCCTCCTGATATTATAGCTTCACATTCACCATCTTTTACAAGGTTAAGTGCTTTTACAATACTAGAATCCTTCTTTTTTCTTATAGCCATAACTGGATGCTCATTTGGCGAAATGACTTCATTTGTATGAACTAAAGTTACTCTATCTTTAGGATAAGTATATTTAGAAAGTTCTTTTTCTATCTCATCTTTTGGACCTGTTATATATATTTTTATATCTTCATACTCTTTTAACGCTTGAACAACGCCCTCTACAACTGCTTGAGGTGCATTGTCTCCACCCATTCCATCTATAGCTATTTTCATAACATGCACTGCTACTAAAAACATATACAAATGTATATGCTAGATGATTCGGATAAATCTCACGATTTTATCTTACTGTTTCAATGTATCTGCTTTTGTTATAAATAACTACTTACATTTGGTATGATACTCCACAGTCGTAAATTCCCGACTAGCCATCGGTACATACTTACAATAACTTTTATTGTGTTACTTTGTAAGTTTATTCCATCTAAGTAGCTCCTCCTTTCTCTAATATTTTCAATATTTGCCCTTGGTTCTTGGGACTTATACCATTGAGCAATCATTACCATCAAGGTTCTACCCTATAGTTAACAAGACTATTTCAACTTGTACTGGTTTTTTCCTATGATTCCATTTGCTATAAAGTCAGCACAAACTGCATCTCGGATTTTAGGTATTTTTGAGTATGTTCGCTCACATTTAATTATATTTTTAATAACTATTCTTCATGTTCATTTTTACCTGTATAAAAGAAAAGAAAGTCAGAAACATGACTTTCTTTATTCTTTAGTAACCACTTTTATTCTTCAGTAGCTACTACTTCTTTACCTTTATAGTAACCACATTTCTTACATACTCTATGAGCAAGCTTCATTTCATGACATTGTGGACATTCAACTATTCCAGGTATGCTCATTTTCATAGTTTGAGCTCTTCTTGAATCTCTTTTAGCTTTATATGTTTTTCTTGCTGGATTTCCCATCATTACACCTCCTTATTATTTAACAACGCCTTTAAGTCTGCCAATCTAAGATCTATATCTTCGTTGTTACAGCTGCATTCTTCCTTATTTAAGTTAGCTCCACAGCTTTGGCACAATCCTTTGCAATCTTCTTTGCAAAGTCTCTTAATAGGTAAGGTTGAAATTATTGCCTTTTCAACTATTTCAGTGATATCTATAACATCACTATTCACAAGAATTACTTCTTCATCTTCTAAAGTTTCATTGCTTGTAAACCTTTCTTCTATATCAATATCTATTGGATAGATAAAGGTATCTAAACATCTTGAACATATCAATTCTAAATTTCCTTTTAAATTAGCATTTAAAATTATTACCTCATCTTTATATGTAGTTTCTCCTAAGACAACTATTTTTTCTGGAGCTTTTATTTTTTCTCCATCAAAATAAAAATCTTTTAAATCTACATCATAGGAAACTTTTTTTGATTGTCCTTTTGGTGATTTAAGTTCTGAAAATTTTATCTTCATTTTTAAATCCTATTTTTTCTCCTTAGATAATATTAATTACACAAACACAATTCATTATATAAACTAAAGAATTAAAAGTCAAGTTATTAATTTAATAATTCCATTGTTTCTTTTGCAATCATTAATTCTTCATTGGTTGGTATTACAAATACTTTAACTTTTGAACCTTCTTTTGAAATTTCTGCAATTTCTCCATTTTGCTTATTTCTTTCTTTATCTAAATAAACTCCTAAGAATTCTAAGTTCTTTAAACAACCTTCTCTTATCATATCAGCATTTTCTCCAATTCCTGCTGTAAATACTATTACATCTAATCCACCCATAGCAGCTGCATATGCTCCAATTTGAGTTCTTATTTTATAAGTGTAAATATCTATTGCAAGAAGTGAACGTTCATCGTCTTTTTTGTATGCTGCATCTCTTACATCTCTAAAGTCTGAACTTAATCCTGATATTCCTAAAATACCAGATTTTTTATTTAATATTTCATTAACTTCATCTACTGAATATCCTAATTCTTTTATTAAATAAATTACTATAGCAGGGTCAATATCTCCAGACCTTGTTCCCATTGGCATACCTGCAAGAGGTGTAAATCCCATTGTAGTGTCTATTGATTTTCCATTCTTTACAGCTGTTAAAGAAACTCCATTTCCTAAATGACATGTTACTATTTTTAAGTCTTTTATATCTTTTCCTAAAACCTCTGCAACCTTTCCTGAAACATATTTATGACTTGTTCCATGGAAACCATATTTTCTTATTCCATGCTCTTTATATAATTCATATGGAAGTGCATAGCTATATGCTTCCTTTGGCATAGTTCCATGGAAAGCTGTATCAAATACAACTGCCATTGGAGTATTTGGCATTAATGCTTTACATGCTTCAATTCCAATTATATTAGGTCTATTATGAAGAGGAGCAAGCTTTACACATTCCTCTAAGTAAGCCATAACTTCATCATTTACAAGGACAGATTCAGAATATTTTTCTCCTCCATGTACAACTCTATGACCAACAGCAGATATTTCATTCATGTTCTTTATTACTCCATGATTTTCATCTACTAAGGCTTCTAAAACTAATCTTATTGCATCTTTATGGCTTTCCATAGGTTGTTCTATTATATATTTTTCTCCATTAACTTTTTGAGTTAATATAGAACCTTCAATTCCTATTCTTTCAACTAATCCTTGAGCTAATACTCCTTCATTTTCCATATCTATTAATTGATATTTTAGTGATGAGCTTCCACAGTTTATTACTAGTACTTTCATAAATTTAAATTCCCCCTAATTTATTAATTTATTCATTCATTGATGCTTGAACTGCTGTAATAGCAACTACTCTTAATATATCTTCAGAGCTACAACCTCTTGATAAATCATTAATTGGCTTTGCAAATCCTTGACATATTGGTCCAATTGCTGATGCATTTGCAAATCTTTGAACTAATTTATATCCAATATTTCCTGATTGAAGGTCTGGGAATACCAAAACATTTGCTTTTCCTGCAACTAAACTTCCAGGTGCCTTTTGGTCTGCAACCTTTTTAACTATTGCTGCATCTAATTGTAATTCACCATCTATAAGTAAATCTGGTCTAAGATTTTTAGCCTTTGCTGTAGCTTCTCTTACCTTTGTTACAGATTCATGGTCTGCACTTCCCATGGTTGAGAATGAAAGCATTGCTACTTTTGGTTCTATTTTACATAAGTTTTCAGCTGTTTCAGCTGTTGCTATTGCTATTGCTGCAAGCTGGTCTACAGTTGGATTTGGATTAACTGCACAATCAGAGAATAAAAGCATTCCCTCTTCCCCATACTCACTATGAGGAACCATCATTATAAAAAAGCTTGATACAACAGATACCCCTGGAGCTGTCTTTATTATTTGTAGCCCTGGTCTTAAAAGGTCTCCTGTAGTATGAACTGCTCCTGAAACCATTCCATCTGCATCATCTAATTTTACCATCATTGTTGCAAAATATAATGGGTCTCTTACTATTTTTTCAGCTTTTGTCATTGTTATACCTTTGTTTTTTCTTAATTCATAGAAAGCTTCAATATAATCGTTAAGTCTATCTGAAGTATCTGGATCTATAATTTCAACTCCACTTAAATCAGCGTTAAGCTCTTTTGCCTTTTCTAATATTTCCTCTTTATTACCTATTAAAATTGGATAAGCAACGCCTTCCTTTTTTATTTTTTCAACTGCTACTATAGTTCTTTCTTCATTTCCTTCTGGAAGTACAATTTTTTTTCTATTAGCTTTTGCAGCTTCTAGAATTTTACTCATAAGTTCCATATTTTTCTCCTTTCAAAACG
>Ga0352979_1017229_pt1 | contig 23362 bp, 21 predicted proteins | sample Cowrumrumenfluid_3_FD_205951 | JGI IMG/M metagenome (GOLD analysis project Ga0352979, IMG submission 205951) | Metatranscriptome of Cow rumen microbial communities from the University of Illinois at Urbana-Champaign, USA - Cow X-2 rumen fluid... | ecosystem: Host-associated > Mammals > Digestive... | reverse complement strand
AAAAAATCCATACTTTAAGATTGCATAAAAATAAATATCACTTCCAACTTTACAATGAATATTTTCATTTTTCTTTATTTTATATCTATTGCCACTATAATCTTCACCTATAAAATAATTTCTATGCTCTTTTATTATTCTACATCTATAAGTGCCAATCATTGCAATCCTCCTATGTGAAATAAAAAGTTATCTTACTCCAGCCTCTTCATCTGAAACTGGTATTAAAATTGTTGATAAAAGACCATGCTTCTTAGTTGCATAAAAATAAATATCATTTCCAACCTTACAATGAATATTTTTATTTTTTTCTATTTTATACTTATTTCCATTATAATCTTCACCAAAAAAATAATTTCCCCATTCTCTTTTTATCAAACATCTATAAGTATTAACCATAAAAACCTCCATATAATAAATTACATTATTTTACGTTTTTAATGTAGACTATTTCTTTAAAATATATTTTAACATCTCTTAATATTTTTTCAATAGTTTTTTATGAAAAAAATTAGTATAAACCTATATTCGCAATTATCTGTAAATTGAAAATGTATACACTTTTTTTGTTTTATTTATATTTTAAAAATTTTTATTATCTTATTACTTAATTTAGTAACTCCTTTAGCATTTATATTTTTATTTAAATTATCTGAAATATCTTTTCTTAATTCATAATTATTAATAACCATTTTAATTTTTTCTTTAAATCTTTTCTCATCTGAAAAAATTAACTTATTTGTATTAACTATCATATTTTTTTTTGCCATAAAGGTTGCTATTTTTTCTTGATTATCTGCAATAACTATTCCTACTATTGGAACTTTCATTGCACCAAGTTCATATAATGTAGTGCCACAACCTGATATTGCCAAATCACATTTTTTCATAACATCTGACATAACTACATTTTTATACAATATAATTCTTGCTTTATCTGTCTTAGTTTCTAATATTTTATCTACAAGATTTTTTTCAAAGGCATTTCCTATAATAACATGAATATTAACATCAAACTCAGATATAGATTTTATTATTTTTAATGTTAAATATCTGTCATCCATTCCTCCAACAGTTAAAATAATATCTTTTACTTTTTTATTCAAATGTTTTTCTTCAAAATATCTAAATTCTTCTCTAAGTAACAAATAATCAGTTCCCAAAAAAAATTTTGTATCTTTATTAGGATAGGTATTATATTTGTAATCCATTGCATTAATATTTTGATTTATTATAATATCTGCATTTATTCTACAAATATTTATATCATCAATATATGCAGTCTTATAAAAATATCTTTTCATTAAATCAAAGTATCTCTCATCAACATCATAACTATCTGTTATTAACAAGTCTGCTCCTTCTTCTTTTTGAATTTGTATTATATCTTCAACACTTCTACTTTCTCTTATACTTCTTACACAAAATTCATTTTCTTTAATCTTATTTATCCCACTTATATATTTATTGTCTTCATTATTTTTACATAAAAATATAATATTACAACTTTTTCTTAATTCTTTGGCAAGAACCAACATTCTCATTATATGTCCCATTCCTATATTTTTTCCGCCATCTGCTCTTATTAAAATTTTTTTCATTTTTACTCCTAAAAATCAATTTTTTTTAAATCTAATGGTGTTCCTTTCTTATAATCATCATTAAATGATTTTCCTAAAACATCATAATAATATTTTGGAGACATACCATATCCAGGTCTTACTGATTTAACATTTTCCATTGTTATCTTATCACCTTTTTTTACATCTTTACATATAAATAATGACCTAGAAAATTCTCTATTTTTAAGAGCTTTCTCCGATAAAGTATATGTCACTTTTCCTAAAGCTTTTTCTATATCTCTTATAGCCTTTACCATTTGTGAAAATTCTTCTACATTCAATGAAAAACTAGCATCAGGTCCTCCCATTTTTCTATCTAATATAAAATGTTTTTCTATAACCTTACTATTAATAGAAACGGCTCCTATAGGGACAGTTATTCCTAAAGTATGGTCTGATAACCCAGCTATTACATCAAATGTTTCTGCTAAATTAGGAATAGTCTTTAAATTTACTTCTTCTAAAGGTGCTGGATATGAACTTGTACACTTTAACAAAATTATTTGGTCATTTCCTACGCCTTTACATGTATCAACAGCTTCTTGAATTTCTTCAATCTTTGCTATTCCAGTTGATATTATGATTGGTTTTCCTTTTGATGCTACATATTTTATTAATGGTATATCTGTTATTTCAAAAGAAGCAATTTTATATGCTGGTACATCTAAATCCTCCAAAAAATCTACTGCTGTAATATCAAATGGTGACGAAAAACATATTATATCTTCTTCTTTTGCAACTTCCATAAGTTCCTTATGCCACTCCCATGGAGTATATGCCTCTTCATATAACTTATATAATGTTGTGCCATCCCATATCGTACCTTGTTTTATTTTAAAATAATCATTATCACAATTTAAAGTTATGGTATCTGGTCTATATGTTTGAAGTTTAACTGCATCTGCTCCTGCTTTCTTTGCTTCTCTTATCATTTGTTTTGCAGTATCTAAGTTATGATTATGATTCGCTGATATTTCTGCTATTATAAATGTTTTTGAATCTTCAGATATAATTTTATTTCCTATTTTAATTTTCTTCATTTTTATCTCCTTTTAAGAAAAAGATATATTTAAAATATCCTTCTTCTTCATATTCAATAAAATTATTATAAATAAATGTCTTTCTAGAAAAAATATTCTCCGATTTCACTTTTCCAACTAAAACTTCTAGTCCTATTTCTTTTGCCTTACTTTTTATTATATTTAATAATTTATTTGCATAACCTTTTCCTCTAAAGCTTTTTTCAATTGAATAAGAAATTTCCCCTTTTTTCTTATCTATATCTAACCTAATATATCCTACAATTATATCCTTATCTTTAACAACATACATACATCTATTTGGGTTATTTAAACTATCTTTATACCACTTACAATGTTCATCATATTTTATAGCACTTGTATTAAAAGAATTTTTTCTTGTTTCAATATCATTAGCCATATTATAAATTAAATCAATATGCTTTTGCGTACATTCTGATAATTCTAATTCCATATTATTCTCCTAATTTCTTTTGTTCTATATTTTTGTTTATATCTGCAATTTTAGGATTATTGTTTAAAAATTCTATAACATCATTTAATAAAAAATAACCCTTTTTCTCATATAATCCTTCATAAATACTTTCTATAACTTTTAAATCTTCTTTTGTGTCAAGTGTTATTCTATATTTAGAATAATCTTGATTATTTTTATAGCATAAAATCCTAAAATTATTTTTCTTATCATATATATATGGTGTTACATGCTCTCTCTCATATTTTAAGTTTGCCTTATTAAAAGCTTCTTCAAGAGCTACAAAAGAAAATATTTCAATATCATATCCTCTTGGATATGTTCTTTCTAAAGTATTATTTACATAATCATACTTGTCTTTATTTTTAATATATATATTTACCATATCATCTAATAATTTATAATCTAAACAAGGACAATCACTTGTAATTCTTATAATAACATCTGCTTTACTATCTTTAGCTGCATAATAATATCTTGATAAAACATCTTCCTCTGCTCCTCTATAATACTTAACTTTTAGTCTTTCTGCTTCTTTAATTATCTCATCATCTTCTTTGTTTGTAGTTGTTGCTATTACAATTTCATCTATATTTTTTGATAATTTTAATCGATTTATATCATGCTCTAAAACTGTTTTTCCACATATCTTTTTCATCACTTTCTTTGGCAAACGAGTTGAACCCATCCTCGCTTGAATTATACACACAATATTCATAAAATCCTCTACCTTTTATAATAGTTTATTACCTTTTTTACTGCATTAATTACATCTTCTACATCTTTATCTGTCATTGCTGGAAATAATGGAAGTGTTAGCATTCTTTCATATAAATCCTCTGCCACCATACATTCTCCTTTTTTATATCCTAAATTCTTATAATATGGATGCAAATATACTGGCAAATAGTGAACATTAACTCCAATATTTTCTGCTTGTAAAGCTTCAAAAATTTCTTTTCTGCTAACTTTTAATTTATCTAAATTTAATACTATAACATAAATATGCCATCCTGAATTAGAAAACTTATCTTCAAAAGGAATATTTATTTCTTTTATTTTACTAAATTCACTATTATATCTTTTTACTATATTTCTTCTTTTATTTAAAAAATCTTCAATTTTATCAAGTTGTGATATTCCTAATGCACATTGAATATCTGTAATTCTATAATTATATCCTAATTCAATCTGCTCGTAGTACCAAGGTCCCTGAGATCCTGTCATCAAGTCTTTGTTTCTAGTTATTCCATGTGATCTAAATAATATCATTTTTTCATAATAATCTTTAGAATTTGTAACTATAATTCCCCCTTCACCAGTTGTAACAGGCTTAACTGGATGAAAGCTAAATTCAGTCATATCTGCATAAGTTCCAACTTTTTTTCCCTTATATTCTGCACCTAATGCATGAGCCCCATCTTCTATTAATATTAAATTATATTTATCTGCTATTTTTCTTATTTTATCGATATCTACAGATTGACCTGCAAAATCTACTGCTATTATTGCTTTTGTTTTTTCTGTAATTTTTTCTTCTATTTTATTAACATCAATATTATATGTTTTTGGGTCAACATCAACAAAAACAGGCTTACCTCCACAATATAATACACAATTTGAAGAGGCTGCAAAAGTCAAAGCAGATACTAAAACTTCATCCCCTTTTTTTATACCTGCTGCAAAACATGCTGTATGAAGGGCTGCAGTTCCATTAGAAACAGCTACTGCATATTTCACTCCTAAATATTTTGCAACTTTTTCTTCAAATTCTTTTACCTTAGGTCCAGTTGTTAAATAATCACTTTTTAAAACCTCTATTACACTTTCAATGTCTTTTTCATCAATACATTGTCTACCATAAGATAAAAATTTATCCCTAACTGGAACCCCACCATTCATAGCCAATTCATTCATAAACATCACCTCTTTTATTTCACTTGAAAGCCCAATTTTACTAATTCTTCCTTGATATCATTAACACTAAGCCATTGAGAATTAGTTCCTGAATTATACTCAAATCCTTCTTCAATAAGCTTACCACCCTCTGTAAAATGACTCTCCAAATGCCACCAATCAAAATTTGGATATATAATATAATGTTTATCATATTCATATGTACTTCTTGAATCATCTTTTGTTATCATTACTTCATGAAGTTTTTCTCCTTCTCTTATGCCAACTTCCTTTAATTTAGCATCACTTAACATTGCTTTTGCTAAATCTACTACTTTAAAAGATGGAATTTTTGATATATAAGTTTCTCCACCTTTTGATTCTTTTAGTGCTTTAAAGACTAAGTCAACTCCTTGATCTAAAGTTATCCAAAATCTAGTCATTTTATAATCTGTTATTGGAAGTTCAACTTGTCCTTTATTTATTAAATCTTCAAAGAATGGTATAACTGAGCCTCTACTTCCTGCAACATTTCCATATCTAACCACTGAAAATATAGTTCCTTCAGCTCCTGAATAAGCATTTGCTGAAATAAAAAGTTTGTCTGAAACTAACTTTGTTCCACCATATAAGTTAATTGGATTAACTGCCTTATCAGTTGAAAGTGCTACACATTTTTTTACACCACAATCAATACAAGCATCTATCACATTTTTAGCTCCATGTATGTTAGTTTTTACTGCTTCAAATGGATTATATTCACATGCTGGCACTTGTTTCATAGCAGCTGCATGAATAACATAATCTACTCCATTAAACGCTCTATATAACCTATCTTTATCTCTTACATCACCAATAAAAAACCTTAATTTATTTATCTTATCTGGAAATCTTAAAGTTAAATCCTTTTTCATATTATCCTGCTTAAATTCATCTCTTGAATATATTATAATTTTTTTAGGATTAAATTCTTTTAATATTCTTTCTGTGAATTTTTTACCAAATGAACCTGTTCCTCCTGTTATTAATATAACTTTATCATTTAACATAATAATTCTCCTTCTATATCTTTATTTCTAATTATCATTTATACATTTTTAAGCAATTCTTTAATTCATTCAAAGTACTAGGAATCATAAACTTTTCTTTATTCCTATATTTATTTTTTACTTCATTAAATAAAATAAGTGAATTTTCATAATAATTATACTCTTTTAAAATTTCTTTCATATATTTTTTATATATTTTTATTGTACATATAACTATTGGTTCCTTATCACACAACAATTTTGGTGTTATTAATGCTGTTGAACATATAGAAATTAAAATCATTTCATTAATATCTTTCAAATCGTTTATGCTACATTCCCAAGGACTTAATGTTTCTAGTTCATTAAATTCACTATTCTTTTCACTATCATACCTTGGATGATACTTTATTGTAAAATTATACAAGTCAGTTTCTTCTTTAATTAAATCCAATATCTTTTTCTCTAAAAAATCAAATCCTTCCATTCCATAATCTTTTGAAAATGATTGCTGAAAATAAATAATTTTTTTATACTTATTCAAATCCTTCTTGTATGAAAATATATCATCTAAAAGTTCTTTAAATTCTTGAGAATCATTTAATATAGGTGACTTTTCAATTTTTGTATAAGTTGAAAACTTGTATAAACTAGGATCACTTAAATATTTTCTTTCAATAAAATTACTTAACTCTTTATTCTTGTCAAGACTATTATTTACTAAATATTCTCCTATTCCTTCTTCAATCAGTTCAATTTTAGCATTATTTGTCATATATTTTTGAATGATTATTGCTGTACCACTATATTTTATACATATTATTTTATTAAATTTTATATTTAAACATGATTTATCAAAATTTTCTATATGACGTAATAATATTCTTTTTTCTTTATATACTACTTTTTGAAATAGCCTTCCAATTATATTTATTTTTTTTGCTTCTTTTCTAAAATAAAACACTTTTTTTATATACTTGTTATTAGTTTCTATAATAAATTTTTTATTTGACATAAACATGTCTTTTGTTATAAACAACATGCATTCACCTTTATACTTTGAATATACAATATTTAATGCATTCATAAGTTGATAAGGTGTTTCTACTATAATTGCAATCATTTTTTTCTCCTTATTTTATTCATAATAAACTTTCTCTCCTCTTTTCCTAATAGAACAAAATAATTAATTATAATTATAATACTTGCAGAAATACTACACAATATTATAAGTTTTATCCAACTATCAGCTTTAATAAAACTTTTAAAAAAGAAAGCAATTCCTATAGCTATAAACATATCCACAAAATTTAATGCTAAATCTTTAAAAAATATAGTTTTTTTAACATTTAAACACTTTGCAGCATAAGGAATATTTATAGCTATATTCTTTATAAAACATAATATTACACTAACTCCAGTTATAGCTAATAACCCTAAATTTGTATATTTTAAAAATAGGTATGTAATCATTAAACTTACTATACCAGTAATTATTACTACTATTGAAGATACTTTTATTTTATTTGTTACTGTAAATACATTAAATAATACATTCATTACTGCACTTATAAAGCACCCTGAAATTGATATTATTGATAATAAATACATATATTTTATATCATAGTTTCCTTTTGGCAACCATAATTTGAAAAACAAATCTGAATATGCTATTAATAATGGATAAGCTATACTTTCAAAAAATAAAACTATTTTTATATTATTTCTAATTATTTTTACTAATTTATTTGGATTGTTCTTATTCTTAGCATAAGCTATTGTCAAATCTGGCATAAATACTGAGACTATTGTAGAAGTTAATGATACAACATAATTAGGAACTGTTTTTACTATAGATAAAGTTCCCATAGCTGAAGCACTAATAAATATATTAGATAATAATAAATCTAACTCTGTTAATGCAATAGAACCTACCCTAGCTATTGTATTCCATATTCCTGATTTAACAAGTTCTTTTATATATATAATATTAAAATACTTTCTTTTTATTTTTATTTCTGGGATTAATATTTTTGTATATCTTATATTCATTATAATAATATATATGTTACATATTAAAGTAGCAAATCCTAAATACCAAATTGATGGTGAAAAAACTCCAAACATTATTAATAAAATTGCTAACTTTATAAAATTGGATTCAATATTTCTTTTTGCTGATAAATCAACTCTATTTTTTGCAAATGTAGCTATTGAAAATACAGAAGAAACTATTCCCAATAAAAAATTAACGAATAATAATGTTAATAGTAGTTTTACATCTCCTACTATATTTTCCGGTACATTAACTAAATTTTGAATATATAATACTATTAAAGTCATTGGCAACACTAATATAAATACCATAAAAACATTTGCTATAAAAACAGAACTAAAATATCTATTAGCTGATATTGTATCTCCTTCATGTAATTTTATTGTAACAAATCTTCCTGCCATTGAATTTAATGCTATTGTAATTAAAAATGCATAATTTATAAAATTATTTCCTAATGAAACAAATCCATATGCTTCCTTTCCAACATTCTCTATTATATATGGTGTTAAAAAAAAACTTATTAAAAAGTTAACTACAAATGCCATTATATTAGCAACTAAGTTTATTGCTAGTCTTCTATTACTGCTCATTAACTCTCTCCTTCAATATCTTATTCCATTTCTTTATAACATTTTCAATATAAAAATCTTTTACTCGTTCTATTTCATTTTTTGAAATTTCTTTTCTTTTTTCTTCACTTTCAATTAATTTTATAATTTCATATTGCAATTTCTCTAAGTCTCCATTAGGAACTAAAATTCCATTTTCTCCATTTTTATTTATTATTTCTCTTGGACCTTGATTATCAAATGCAATAATAGGAACTCCACATTCCATTGCTTCTATTAAAGAAAGAGAGAAATTTTCCCATTTAGATGTATTTAAAAATATAGAAGACTTTAAATAATAATCTATTACATTATTTACTTTTCCAATAAATTTCACATTATCTTCAATACCTAATTCTTTTGTTTCATTTTTTAGACTGTTCATCTCTTCTCCATCACCAACAAAGATAAGATTCCAATCTTTATATTTATTCCATACCTTAAAAAACACTTCCATAATCAACTTTGGTTGTTTATCAGAATCCAATCTTCCAACATATAAAATATTTTTACTTTTTAAATCACTTTTTTTATCAATTTTAAATGTTACAGGATTCGGAATTACTTCAGATTTTAAATTTAAATTACTATAATATTTACTTTTATCTTCATTAGTAAGTACTATAATTTCATCTAAGTATGACATATATTCCTTTAAAATTGAACTTTGATTCCATAAAAATTGCTTTTTGTTTTCTAACATTGTTCCATAAGCTGAATGTTGCCATGCAATTGTTTTTGAACTAATTTTATTTGATATTTTTCCTAAAAGAATATTATAATCATAACTTGTCCCTATAACCACATCAAATTTTTCTTGTTCTATTTCATTAATAAATTTTTTTTGTTCCATTTCATTAAAATAAACATTAAATAAAAGACTATTATATTTTTTTTTATTAAAGAAGTTAGTTCTTGTATTTATAAATCTTATAATAGATTTAGATGGTCTATTACTTCTTATATTGTATATTCTTACATTTATTCTGCTATCTAATGAATATAATTGTCTATCTTCATTTGAATCACTCTTTTCACAACACCAAATATAAACCTCATTCTCTTCACATAAATTATTAGCAATTATTGATGTTACTCTTTCAATTCCCCCTAAACGAAATACATCTTTTGTTAAAAAACATATTTTCATAAAATCCTCCTTAAATTATAAAAGTCTTTTTATTTTTATAATTATATATATAATGTATTTAACAAACTCTCCAATAAAAAAATTTATTTTATAAGCTTTAACAATAATACTATTTATTATGCTTAACTTAGTTGAATCCTTAATATAAATATTATCTTTATTTTTTATATCTTTTTTGAACTCATGATATACTTTATTATAATCTTTGTTTTCTTTAACAATTTTGCTCCAAAAAAATACATCTTCTAAATGTCTATATACTAAATTATATTTAAATGTAAATTTATATTTTTTTAATTTTTCAAATTCATCTCTTTTTAAATAATCTATTACTATGTTATAAGCTAAAATATATTCATATATTCTTTTGTCCTTCTTATGTGTCATGCTTTTTTCATTTTGCCTATAATAATACAATGGTTTATTAATTTTTCCTATTCTTTTAGCTTTACTTATTAATCTTGGCATTGTTGAACTATCTTCACCATAAGATATATTTTCTGGATATAATATAGAATTACTATGATATAACTCTGTCTTCCACAATTTATTTGCAACTGAGCCTATTCCTTTTCCTAAGAAAAAATCTATTAAATATTCTATATTATCTTTTATTTCATTATCAAGAATATCTATATCTTTATAAAGTTTCTTATTTTCATTATTATAATAAATAAACATATCAAATATAACTACATCTAATTCTTCTCTTTCAGCCTTGTCATATAAATATTTAATTGTGTTTTTATCTATAAAATCATCTGCATCTACAAAAAGTATATACTTACATTTAGCTTCTTTAATTCCACTATTTCTTGCAGCAGCTAATCCCCCATTTTCTTTATTAACTAACTTTATTCTATTATCTATTTTCATATATTCTTTTATTATTTCTAAAGAATTATCATAAGAGCCATCATTAACAATTATTATCTCAATAGGTTTAAATGTTTGATTTATTATACTTTCTAGACATTCTTTTAAATATTCTTCACCATTATAAACTGGAACTATTACACTTACTCCATCTTTATCCATAAAACTTCACCTTATAAAAATTACTTAATATCAAATTTTTCATTAATTTATCTATAAAATTTTATCATATATGTTATTATTATCATATAATTATTTTTTAAAGGAGTTAAAAAATGATATTTACTTTTGTTATACTTACTTATAAAAATTTTTCTGATACTGTAGAATGTATAGATTCAATATTAACTAATATCACTTGCAAAAATAATATTGTAATAGTTGATAATGGCTCTAAAGATTCTACTTTTTCTAAAATTAAAAATAAATATAGTAATTATAAACATATATATTTTCTAGAAATGAATGATAATTTAGGCTTTGCAAAGGGAAATAATGCTGGTTTTTTATTTGCAAAAAACAATCTTCATTCTGATTTTATATGTTTATTAAATAATGATACCTTAATTTATCAAAAAGATTTTATTGATATATGTATAAACGATTATAAACAGCATAATTACTTTGTGCTTGGTCCAAGCATAACTTGTACTGTTGATAATTCTGAGCAAAACCCTCATGGGTTAGCTACACCTACAAAGGCTAGTACAATTAAACTTATATTAAAAAATACTTTTCTTCTTTTATTAACATATATTCCTTCTCTTTATGAAAAGCTAAAATCTAATGAAAATAATAAAATTAATAATAAAACAATTAATAAAAATATAGCTTTTTCTGAGAATGTAAATTTAAATGGTTCTTGTTTAATTTTTTCTCCTTTGTATATTAAAAAGAAGGATGGATTATTTTCAAAAACTTTTATGTATTGTGAAGAGGAAATATTATTTTATCAATGTATAAAAGAAAATATGAAAACCATATTTGACCCTAAAATAAAAATTTTTCACAAAGATGGATGTTCAACGAACTTAGTACTTAATAATGATGCTTTTAAAAAAAGAAGATTTTATTATAAAAATACCATTTATTCTTCTATTCAACTTCTTAAACTTATGTTTTAAGATTTTTACTAAATATAAATTTTGTTACATATTAGCATTATAAATTGTATTTTTAATCTATTTTTTTAATTTTTTCTTCCAATATCTATAAAGTAAATATCCAAAAGGCAGTTCAAAAGTCAGTAAAGATTTTTCTACTGCCCCTTTATAGATTTCTTTAAGACTTTTTTTGGCAAAAAATGAATAGGCAGAATAAAGTAAATTATTTTTTATTCTTAGCTTTAGGCACATATCCTTTTGCATAAGAACTTGTGCTCCTTTTATTCCTCCTAATGGATTTTCTATTCTAAGTTTTCTTCCTGCCATTGTAAGACCATCTTCAAGATATTCTGCTATGTAAAGAACCTTATTTATATATACTAAATTATACTTTCTTGATACCTCTATCCATAAAACATGTTCTCCTACATATTTTTCATTTTCATATTTAGGGAATTTATTTTTTCTAAATATTTCTGTCCTCAAGATTTTTAGTTTTTCTCCCCATACACCGCCTTTATTATATTCTTTTACATGGTTAGATATAAATTCATCTTTTTCAAATTTTCTTCCCATAAGATTACCATTTTCCCATGCTTTAAGATATACAAGCCCTGCTATACTTTTATTTTCTCTATATTTTTCCCAAGCTTTCTTAACTTGTTCTATGGAATCTTTTGGAATATAATCATCAGAATCTACTATAAAAAATAACTCTCCCTCTGCCATATCGCATCCAACATTTATTGCAATATGTTTTCCTTCATTTTCTTTTTTTAAATATTTTATTGGAATAATATCTTCTTTTATAAAATCCTCAACTACTTCTTTTGTATTATCCTTTGAGCCATCATCCACTATAACCCATTCAAAATCTTTATCGCTTTGTTCTTTTAAGCTTTCATATAATCTTTTTAAAAGTCTAGCTCTATTATAAGTTGGAGTAAAAATTGTTACTAAATATTTATAACTCACTGTAAATTTCCTCCATTAGATTATTTACCTTTTTTCTATCAAAATCTTTTATTTTTTCTAAATTAAATTCTCCCATTTCTTTTCTTAAAGAGTCATTATTTATAAGTTCATGTAGCTTTATTAAAAATTCATAAGAATTATCACATTCTAAAAGGTATCCTCCTTTTTTTTCTTCTATTAGGTCACTATTTCCTCTAATATTAGAACAAACTACAGGAAGCCCTGAAGCCATAGCTTCCATCAACGCTACAGGTAAACCTTCTTGCTTAGATGGAAAACAAAATATATCTGATGCTTTAAGAATTTCTTTGACATCTTGTCTATATCCTAAAAACTTTACTTTATTTTGAATTTTTAATTTTTTTGAAAGATTAACTAGCTCTTCTTTTTTTTCGCCTTGTCCACATATTATATAAATATAATCATCTTCAATTTTTTCTAAAGCTTCTAAAATAACTTTATGATTTTTTCTATCACTAAGCTCTCCTACTGAAACTAAAACAACCTCATCCTTTATTCCAAATTTATTAAGAATTTCTCTATCTCTTTTTATATTTTTTATTTTTTCTGTATCTATTCCTATTCCAGGAATATATTTTACTTTCTTTGTTTTAAATTTTTGTGCTCTTTTATAATCTTCTTTGTTTATTGTAATAAGACAATCTGTATATCTTGCACAAAGTTTTTCTATTGGATAGAATATAAGCCAATTTTTTATTGGTGCTCCTTTAAAAAAGTGAAAACCATGAGCTGTATATATAAGTTTTCCTCCTTTTTCTCTAAATTCTTTAAAAGCAAGTCTTGCAAGTACTCCTCCTATTGGAGAGTGACAGTGAAGTATATCATATTTGTTTTCTTTACATATTTCTTTTATTTTTTTATATGAAGAAACCATTTCCTTTATAGCTGTTATTTTTCTTGGAATTGGAACATTATATACTTTTATCCCCATATCTTCTAATTCTTTTTTAAATTCTTTTGTTCTTTCATCTGATGTAGTATTTCCAAAAGAAAAATTTGCAAGTACATGAACTTCATACCCTAAATTTTTAAGTATTTTTATATTTTCCATATTAAATTGGTCTATCATAGATGCTACCGAACTTAGCATTAATGCTTTTTTCATTTAATTCTCCTTATTCTATACGCTTCAAGTTTAAAAATTATGGAAAATTTTTAAACACTTTAATATTATTAGTTATCTCTTATATTATATATTAAATCTACCTTTTTGTTTATTTCATCGCTTGGATAAATATTATCTGACATAAGCTTTATAGAATTTTCTTCTATAAACAAGTTTTTTAAAGTGAATTTATTTATCTCATATAAGATTTTCATTAAAAACTTAGGAATAATTATAACTCTTCTTTTTTTTCTTTGAGCTAAAAGCTCCTTATAGGTATATGAAGTTTTATCACTTATGTTATAAGTATTTTTTCCATCTTCATTTTTTATTAAATAATCTACAACAAGGTATATATTTTTTATGTTGCATAGGCTTAATTTCTCAAGACCATTTCCTACTGTATAGCCTAAACCTTTAATTTCTGTTCTTTTTCTTATATTTCTATCAAAATTTTTAGAATAAACTGAAGCTAGTCTTAAAATGCTATAATCTCCTTTTAAATTTTCTCTTATATAGCTTTCTGAAAGCTTTTTAGATACTGCATAAGGAGTTTTAGGATTAAGTGTTTCATATTCTCTATATTCACTAATATTAAGGCGTTCACCATAAACAGAAATTGTACTAAAAAATATAAAGGATTTCAAATTTAAATATTTATTGCACATATCCACTAAATTTTTTGTACCATCATAATTAACATTTATAAACCTTTCTCTTGAAAGATCATCTCCTTTGTTATGAGCAAGGGCCGCACAATGTATAACTATTCCTATATCTGAATTTTCTTTAAAGACCTTTTCAATACTTTCTATGTTTATGATATCACAACAATAGTATTTATCACAATCATTATATTTATCTTTTCTACCAATTCCAACAACATAGAATCCTTCATTTCTTAATTTTTCACATAAATAAGACCCTATTATTCCATATACACCTGTTATTAAAATCTTCATAAATTAACTTACTCCTTCTTTAATTCCCTCTTTTTTTATTACTTTGAAAAATGTAAGCCATAATATTTTTATATCAAACCAAAAACTTTGTTTTTCTAAATATTCTTTATCAAGTTTAACCTTTTCTTCTAAGGAAATTTCATCTCTTCCATTAATCTGTGCCCACCCTGTAAGCCCTGGAATTAAAATATTTATACCTTCTTTATTTCTCATTTCTTTTAAATCATATTGATTATAAAGAGCAGGTCTTGGCCCTACAAGGCTCATCTCTCCTTTTAGTATATTAAAAAGTTGTGGAAGCTCATCTAAACTTGTCTTTCTTAAGAATTTTCCTATAGGAGTTATATACTTTTCAGGATCTTTTAACAAATGTGTAGCAACATTTGGAGTATCTGTTCTCATTGTTCTAAATTTATAAATATAAAATTCCTTATTAAGTCTTCCTATTCTTCTCTGCTTAAAAAATACACTCCCCTTTGAAGTAAGCTTTATTATAATTGAAATAACTAATATTAAAGGAGATAAAATAATAAGAAATAACCCACTAACTAAAATATCAAAAATCCTTTTCATTTTCTTTCTCACTTCTTTCAAACTTTTATAATTCTACATTTTTCTTAATTTTTATTAAATAAATAAGCATAGTTTATATGTTGTACTATGCTTATAATACCATATTTTTCATCAAATTTTGTTACTATTATATTAAAATTGCAGAATAAATATATTTTTTTTGCTTTTCTGTGCTTACCCACTCCAATTTTTGAAAAAAACAACATATTTTAAAATTTTGTTATTTAGACAATTATACATACTAACATTCTTTATCATATGCTACCTCTATTAAATCTTGTTCTTTAACCTCTTTTGTTGTAACAGCGACTTCTTTTTGTTCTATTTTTTCATATGAGTTTTCTTTTTGAATATTTTCATTTTTAAATTTATTAGAATAAATATCTCCAATATATGTAGGTACAACTTCTTTTAATTTTTCTTTTGTTTTTATTATATTGCCCTTTGAAGATATCTTTATAAGTTCATTAATATTTTTCTTAACTTCTTTAATGTCAAAATCTCCTGGTCTTGCTACAAATATTTTATTATGGGCAGTCTTTGTTAGTCCCTCTTCATTCATAAGAAGTTCTTCATAAAGTTTTTCTCCTGGTCTTAACCCTGTTATTTCTATTTTTATATCCTTTTCTGGAATAAGACCTGAAAGTTTTATTAAGTTTATTGCTAAATCATATATTTTTACTGGCTTGCCCATATCTAAAATAAATATTTCTCCTCCCTTAGCATAAGCTCCTGCTTGCAAAACAAGCTGTGCTGCCTCAGGAATTGTCATAAAATATCTTGTTATTTCTTTATGGGTTAAGGTTATTGGACCTCCTTCTTTAATCTGATTTTTAAATAATGGCACAACAGAACCATTAGAACCTAAAACATTTCCAAATCTTACTGCAACAAATTCTGTTTTGCTTTCTTTATCTATTGATTGAATTATCATCTCACATATTCTTTTTGAAGCACCCATAATATTTGTTGGATTTACAGCCTTATCTGTGGATATAAGTACAAACCTTTCAACATTAAATTCACTTGAAACTTCTGCTGTATTTAATGTTCCTAAATTGTTATTTTTAAAAGCTTCACATGGACTTTCCTCCATTAATGGTACATGCTTATGAGCTGCTGCATGAAAAACAACATTAGGTTTATATTTACTAAAAATTTCTCTAAGTCTTTCTTTATCTCTTACAGATGCTATTAATGTAACAAGCTTTAAATATTTATACTTACTTAAAAGCTCATTTTGAATATCATATGCATTATTTTCATATATATCTAATATAATTAGTACCTTAGGATTAAATTTAACAATTTGCCTACAAAGTTCAGAACCAATAGAACCTCCTCCTCCAGTTACTAATACAACTTTACCTTCAATATATTCTAAAATTCCTGCATAATCTAATTTTACAGTTTCTCTTCCTAAAAGGTCCTCTACCTTAACATCTCTTATTTGCCTTATTGCACCTGTACCTTCTTCAAGTTTAGATACATTAGGCATAACCTTTACTTTTGCACCACTTTCTTTACATATATCTATTATATTTCTAAAATTTTCACTATTAGCATCTGAAATTGCAATTATTATTTCTTGAATTCCTATTTCTTCAACAATTTTAGAAATATCATTTCTATTTCCTAATACCTTTACACCATTAACATTTGAACCAAGCTTTTTCTTATTATCATCTACAAAAGCAACTACTCTCTTATTATATCTACCATCTTTTCTAAATTCTCTTTCTATAAAAGCTCCTGTCTCTCCAGCTCCTACTACAAGTACCTTTTTATAATTAATAATAGGAGAATTTAAATAAATTAAAGTTCTTCTTGTTGCCCTCCATCCTATCCTTATTCCATTACAGAAAAATATTATAAGTATGCAAGACATTATTGTAACCATAAGAGGCACTCTTGGAACTTGAGGAATAGAAATAAAAAATGTAACAATTCCAACTAAAAGAGTGCCTTTTAGTCCATTCATAAATTCTTCTACACTATCCATAACCCAAAGACTTTTATATTGCTTTAAAATAAAAAATACTATAAGATATAAAAAAGTAAAAAATGTTATTTTATCAAGATACCCTATAAATACTTCTATCATTTCCTTCATAGAAATATTTCTAAATTTAAATCTAAATATAATTGCTATAAAATACGAGGTTAAAATTAAAATCCCATCTATAATAAACATTAATAACCCCTTTAGTTTTTCATTTTTAATCATAAATATCTCTCTTTCACCTTAATGTACAATTTATATTTTTCACTTTACAAATAAATCTTTTTTAAATTATATTTAACTGTAACTATCTAAATATTTTTATAAATTCACTAATTAATTACCTTATAATTTATACTCTCTCTTACTACATTTCCATAAGAATCTTTTACATCCACATACAAAGTTTTATTTCCTATTGGTCCTGTTTTCCATGTACAAGTATTTGATGAATCATAATCTCTTATAATATGCCAATTTCCATCCTCTGTTTTTAGTAAAAATTTATACTTAAGTTCTCCTGTTCCTTTTGCTGATGCACTTAAATTGACTATTGTTGAAGATGGCTGTGGTGAAGCTTTATCTGCTGTAAAACTTGTTATTTCTGGATTAGAAACATTAATCACTTTATAATCCATACTCTTTCTTATTACTTTTCCATAAGAATCTTTTACATCCACATACAAAGTTTTATTTCCTATTGGTCCTGTTTTCCATATACAAGTATTTGATGAAGAATAATCTCTTATAATATGCCAATTTCCATCCTCTGTTTTTAGTAAAAACTTATACTTAAGTTCTCCTATTCCTTTTGCTGATGCACTTAAATTGACTATTGTTGAAGATGGCTGTGGTGAAGCTTTATCTGTTATAAAGCTTGTTATTTCTGGATTAGAAACATTAATCACTTTATAATCCATACTTTTTCTTACTATATTTCCATAAGAATCTTTTGCATCTACATACAAAGTTTTATTTCCTATTGGTCCTGTTTTCCATATGCAAGTATTTGATGAAGAATAATCTCTTATAATATACCAATTTCCATCTTCTGTTTTTAGTAAAAACTTATATTCAATATTACCTACACCACCAGATGCAGAAGCTTTTAATTCTACATTAGTTCCAGTTGGTTGTGGTGATGCTATATCAACATTAAAACTATTTATGTTTAAATCATTATTCATTTCAACATACTTTTTACCACTTACAGCATATGCAACAGCTTTTGCTATTTTATTTTGGTAGCTATCTTTAGTTGTTTTTAAAGCATCAGAATCATTAGTTATAAATCCACATTCAATTAATATTGATGGCATTTTAGTATTCCTTAAAGTTAAAAAATCACCATCTTTTATTCCTCTATTATATGTTCCAATTGCAGAAACTATATTATCACAAGTAAGTTTTGCAATTTCCTTTGATTTTGAAAGTTTATTAATAGTTTGAGTTGGGAAACCCGAATCAGGCTTTGAAGTGGTATAGTAAACTTCTGTCCCATTAGCTAATGTATTAGTAAATGAGTTTTGATGAATACTTATAAACAAATCTGCATTTAAATTATTAGCAAAATTTATTCTATCTTTTAAAGATACTGTACTATCATTTTTTCTTACCATTTTTACTATGTATCCTCTTGAATTTAATTCAGCTTCTATTTTTAATGCAATATTTAAATTGATAGTTTTTTCTATACGTGAACCTGAACATGCTCCTGAATCTGTTCCTCCATGTCCTGCATCAATAACTATCACTTGTTTCTTTTCATTATTATTACTATCTTGCCTTTTAACTATCTCTAATGTTCCTTCTGATGATATACTATTTCCTTTGCTTCCTTCATAAATAACTTTAATTTTATAGGTTCCAATTGATAAGTTTGATGAATCAAAACTTAATGAATATCCACTACGTTCAGCATTTGGATAATTAGGATAAGCATTTTTTACATCTTGTCTTGATATTCCTAAAGTAGCATTTCCTATAAACTTATCATTAATATATACTTGTATAGATGAAATACTACTTTTACTTATAGCCCATCCTTTAATAGTTATAGTTCCTCCACTGCTTGTCACTTTTTTTGTTTCTAAATTTTCCAAAATCCTTACTTCATTAGAAACTTCAATTAATGAATTATATAAATTCATTATAGCATTTCCATATTCTTTATTACTTGCCCATGTTCCACTTAAAGCTTGTACTGTTTTTGCATTACCTAAAACATAAGAAAAATGTCTTGGATCTGTTGTGTTTTTTCGTGGATATCCACTAGCTCCTGCATATAATGCTAAATGATCAAGATGAGCTTTTACTCCATCATCCCAAGTATCAAATCTTTGATGAGCATTAGGATCTGTATTACTACCACCTTGTTTTGTTTTCATTCCACAAGGATTTTTATAACTTTCATCAAGAATTACACCAAACCTTCCATAACCTGTTTCTATAGCAGCTTGTACATATGCCATTGTTGGATTAACATTTCCATGTTCTTTATAATATTTCCAATACAAGTCAGCTAATCCTACAAAAGTATCTGTAGCATTTCTTCTTTTTGCCCATATCTTTGCTTCTTTTGCTGTTACTTTTGTTGTAGATATTATATTTATATCAGTAAGAGCTTGTACCTTTATACATGGTAAAAAACCTATACATACAAAAAATATCAGCGAAAAACAAAATATTTTTTTTAAATTTGTCATTTTTTCCTCCAATTTAATACTATTTAATTAATGTTATTTTATTCTTTTATATTATATATTTTTTCTATATATACAGCTACTTTTTTAGGAAAATTTCTTATTTATTTTTTATATATTTTTTTAGGGAAGTTATAAATAACGTTATAAGTGAAGCTATCATAATAAAAATTGTTCTTATAATAGATTTATTATCTCCTGTTTTTACTAAATTTTTTGAATGTAAAGAAGATGTTTTTTTAATTGAGTTTGTTTTTGTTTTAGGTAAAACACTTATTTCTTTTTGCTGACTATCTACAGAATTATCTTCATTAATATTTGTTTCATTACTACTTTCATTTACTTTTTTTACTTCATTTTCTACTTTACTTACTTCTAATTGTTTTTCTTCTTGTGATGATACACTTTCTTTGTTTTTTTGTGTTGAAGTACTATTCGAATTAATTGGCATAAAAGTAATATTCTTTTCTTTACAATATTCAGCTATATAAGAATCTTCTTCTCCAAATATAATCAAATTATTTAATCCTTCAAAAGCTGCTTGAATTTGTATTACTGACTTTGGAATTGTTATTGTATTTAAAGATGTACAATTTTCAAAAGCTCCTACAGATATCTTTTCAATTTTTTCAGGTATAACTAAACTTTCAAGTGCTATGCATTGTTCAAAAGAAGCTGGTTCTATTTCCTTTAACATTTTTGAAAGTTTAACATTTTTTAAGTTAGTGCAATTATAGAAAACAGAATACCCTAAATATTCCACAGTATCTGGAAGAAATATATCTGTTAAATTAATACAACTTGAAAAGCCATTATTTCCTATAGAGTTTACCCCTTCTGGAATAATTATTTTTTTTAAATTTTTACATCCATTAAAAGCATAATCATTTACTGTTTTTGTATCACTACTAATTTTCACTTCAGTTTCTTTTATTCCAGCAGGACAACATATTAATATACTTTTATATTTACTATATAAAATTTTATTTTCACTTGAGTAGCTTTCATTCTCCTCATCAACACTTATTTCTTCTAAGTTTTCACACCAACTAAAAGCAGATACTCCTATCTCTGTTACTGAGTATGGAATATTGATTTTTTTAAGAGATGAACACTCTGAAAATGCAAATTCATCTATAATCTTTAAAGTATTTGGTAAATTTAAATTTTCTAATCCCTTACAAGATGAAAAAGCTAATTTTCCTATATTTAAAAGCCCTTGAGAAAATTCTATTGTTTTTATAGAAGTACATCCATAAAAAGCATATTTTCCAATAGTTGTTATGCTAGAAGGAATTGTTAACTTTTCTATATTTTTATTTTCCTTAAAAGCATTATCTCCTATTTCTGTTATTGGAATTTTATTTATTTCTTCTGGAATAACAACTTCACTATCTTCTCCTTTATATTTTGTTATAACTGCATACGTATCATAAATATTTATATCAAAATTATCATATTGTTCTACTGTACATCCTATATTATCATTACCTAAAGATGCTTCTTCTTTAACAAACTTTTCTGCTGCTTTTACTATTTTTGCATTTTCAGTTGTATAAAAAAACCCTGTTGTCACTGCATACATAGTAATTAAAGCTACTAGTTTTTTCTTTATAGACATGCTTACCCCTCCATAAATATTTTATCCCTTATGTTTATTCTACTCTTATTTGTAAACTTTTTCAATAATAGTAATACTTTTTTAATATTTATTTTGAAGTGAATTAGTACTTTATATTAACTTGGAGTTTATCAACAAAAAAGCTTAGTACTTTATATTAACTTGGAGTTTACCAACAAAAAAGCAAAGTACTAATTCACACTTTTTATTTTAAAATATTACTTTCAAATCCTTTTAATTCTATTTTCCCATCTTTGAGTATTTCTTTTTCTACATTTCCTGTTACTGTAGATACATCATAATATTCAATTGTTGCTGTATTGTCTTGACATTTTACCAAAACATTCTTTCTATATAGTTTTTCATCTTTTTCATTTATGATATAATTTATATTTATTATTCCGTTTTGTCTATAAATAATATTTTCTATACTAATTGATTTGAAATTTGGAAATTTCTTTTCTATTTCCTTATTTATTTCATTAAGAATATTTTGTCCATTTTCATATTTTACAAATTCTTCATTAGAAAGCTCTTTTCCCTCATATTCTTTATACCCATTTTCCCAATACAAATAATATGTATTAAATGAGTGACCACTCCATACATTTGGCTCCGTCACATTTGATGTTACTTCATTAGTTGATAAAGTAAAAATTAGCTCCCCTTCTTTATTTTGAGAAATATAGCCAGATGTGGTTTGTAAAATTTCTTCTGGATTGTTATCTTTTACCCCCCATAAAGTTGTACTTACTTCATCATTTTCACCAAAGGTTGGGAATTCAAAATGAATATTATAATTATTTTTTATTATTGAAGGAAGATATTTTTTACTTGTCTTATCTAAAATCTTTTCTACTATTTCATCATTTGCAAACCATATTGAGCCTTGAAAGGCTTCCCCATTCATTTTACCAACAACTGCATAGGCTTCATAATCTTTATCATTATCATAATCATAAAAAAAGAAATCAAAAACTGAATCTTTTTCACTTTTAAAATTAGCTGCTTCAGAAATTTTATCTTTAAGATTGCTTTTTTTCTTTTGAACAATTATATCATTATTTTTTTTATAAATATCATTTATGGCTTCTCTTGCAGAGCTAAATTTTTTTTCACTTATTAGTTTTTCGACCTCTGAAATACTACTATCTAAAAAAGATAAATTTAAATCTTTTAACTTTTTAAGACTAGCTGTTAGCTCTTCAGTATATTCAGTTGAAATTTCATTTATAAAACTTTGAAATTCTTTTTCTAGAGAATCAAAGGAATCATAATCTTTTTCTATAATAGCTTTTTCTGCCCTTGATAAAAGTTCATCATACTTTTCATTTTTTTCAGAAAAATAATTATCATAAATCCCTTTACAATCTTTTACAAAATTACTGAATTCATTTATTTTCTTTGTTTTTACATTGTAATTTCCTGCTACAGCTGCAACAGATAAAACTATAATAAGCCCTATTATGGTAAATATAGTATCTTTAACCTTCATTAGTTACCCTCCAGCTGGTTAATTTTGTTAACTTCTATTTCATATTTTC
>Ga0352979_1009600_pt1 | contig 25329 bp, 7 predicted proteins | sample Cowrumrumenfluid_3_FD_205951 | JGI IMG/M metagenome (GOLD analysis project Ga0352979, IMG submission 205951) | Metatranscriptome of Cow rumen microbial communities from the University of Illinois at Urbana-Champaign, USA - Cow X-2 rumen fluid... | ecosystem: Host-associated > Mammals > Digestive... | reverse complement strand
ATTTCTTTTTATACTATTGAATTATTAAATTTACAATAAAAAATCACCAAAAACGAATGTTTCAAAAGGACTAATTATTATAACTTTATATTTTCTCTCATCATCCCATGCTCCATAAACGCTATTTAGAATTATACTCTACTCTACTTTAAACTTTTCTTTATTTACATATCAAAATTTAGTATTACTCTTTAATTAAAGAATATGCAGAAATTTTCTTTATTGAAGATGTAATTAAGTATGAAATTAAAAATGCACTTAAACATATGGCTAATGTTACAATTAATAATATTGGGAATTTTATTATAAAATCTACTTTCTTTATACCTATACTTGAAAACATTCCAATAACAACAGAATTTGCACCAAAATATGTAATAATCATTCCAATAAATGAACCTATTATTACTGCAGGTAAAATTGACATAATAACTTGAAATTTTATATCTGATGTCTTAAATCCTAATGCCTTTTTAATTCCAATTGCTTGTTTTTCCTTTATAATAATTGTTTTTATAATTAAATATAAAACCAATATAACAACACCCAATGTTACCATAACTATCATTGTAGCAAGACTTGAAACCATCTCCACATAACTTCCTATTGCATCATCTATAACTTGCTTATAATTAGCTGTTCCTAAAACTTTATCATCATATTTTTCTTCTATATCTTTTAAAGTTGCATCTATATTTTTTTCATTATCAATATACATAATAATATTACTTTGTTTAAAATTTTCATCAAGCCTTAAATAACCATTATGTGTCATTTTACAAATATTTGTGATTGTTGTACCAGATTGAAATAAACCTACTATTTCAAAACTTTCATTTTTATCATTTAATTTTATATTAACTTTATCTCCTATAGATAAATTAATAGCTTTTGAAAGCATAGTATTAATAGCTATTTCATTATCTTTTTTAGGGTTTCTTCCTTCATATATATTATCATTAGTAAATTCAGAAAAATCATCTGCTATATATATAGATGAATTCTTTTCATTTACAAATACTGAAGTTTTCACATCAAAATAAATGGCTTTTTTAACTTCACTATTTTTTGATAATTCATTTATAATTTCTTTATCATAATTATATTCATTTAAAACTACATTTGCACTATATTGTTCATTTATTAACATATTTAAAAAAGCTGTACTATCAACTGCTATGTTATAATAAAGGAATATACTAAAGCATGCTGAAAATGTTATAAGAATTCCAATAATCAATATAAATATATTTTGTTTTAATGACTGAAGCATTGATTTTAGTGCAAGAAGTAAATTTATACTTCCTTTGCTAGTTTCAAAAGGAATAATATTTTTCTTAAAACTTCTAGAGTTCTCCTGAAGTCTTAATGCATTTATTACAGTCATATTTTTAATTTTTTTAGCTACTTTATAAGAAGTAATTCCTACCAATAGTGTTATAATTAAAATTGTCAATATTACAGAAAAAACATCCTTGTTTGGTATCCATTTTATCCATATATCTGCCATAAGAATTTCTGCAAATGGATTTAGTAAATTCATAGAAATTATTGAACCAACTAATGAAACTATAATACTAACAATAACAAATTGTAATGACATAGATAAAATCAATTCTTTACTAGTATAACCCATTGCCTTTAAAGCTCCAAAGTTTTGCATCTCATCATCAATACAATTAATTATTCTAAATCTTGTTACAATTAAACTTACAATTACTATTATTAAAGAAAATACTATAAGCATAGCTGCAACTATATTTGGTGTAACCATACAAGATAGTTGTATTAATGTATCATTTATTGTAATTATATCTGAATTTCCTGAAAGATTATTATCTTTTATAAATTTATCATATAAATCCTCAGAAGAATCTAAATCATGTTTTACATATATAATTTTTCCAGTTGGATTATAACTTTTAAAATCCTCTATAATTTCTGAATATCTTTCTTTGGATATAAGAAATCCTGTAACATAATCTATACTAACAGAACCTAAAAACATATCTTCATAAAATCCATTTATAGTGAAATCATATTCTTTGTTTAAATACGAAATTGTAAACTTATCTCCAATATTATATCCAGCACTTTTAAATTTTACAGACAAATATATTGAATCATTACCAGTATTTTTTCCCTCTTCAAGAATATTTACCTTTCCAAGTTCTTTATCATAGTCTTTTTCTTGAAGTAAAATGCTTGTTGTATAAACACTTGAAGCATAATCAAAAGAAGCATTTTTTAGGAAAATTGAATCTTGTACATCACAATCTGTAACACCATTATAATCTTCAAAATAATTTTTAAATTCTTCATCATAATCATTACCTTTTATTGCAATAAATAAATTAGGAGCATTCATTTCTTTTTCCTTCTCTTTAAAAAAGCTTCCATAATTTATAATCATATTAAAACCAATATTTAAAAGCACACTTGAAATTAACAACAATATTCCTATAAAAACCATATGAACCTTATTCTTTTTTAAATTAAATGTGGCAAGACGAAAGACTTTTCTCATATTTACCACCCCATTTCACTTAAAAATTTATCAAGTTCTTCATTTCTTTTTTCATCATTTTTTGAATACTTAGAAAGATTACATTCCCCACATATTAAACCATCTTTTAGATAAATTATTCTGTTTCCTCTTCTTGCTGATTTTAAATCATGTGTAACCATAATTATACTTTGTCCCTCTTCATTTGCTAATGTTAACATATCTAATACTGCCTGTCCATTTTTAGAATTAAGTGCTCCTGTTGGTTCATCTGCAAATAAAATAGAAGGTTTATTAATTAAAGCTCTAACTATTCCACATCTTTGAGCTTCTCCTCCTGAAAGTTGTGAAGGAAATTTCTTTTGAATGCTTTCAGATATATTAACCTTTTGAAATAAGCTCTTTGCTCTCTCAATTATTTCTTTTTTCTTATAATCTCCAAGCATTCCTGAAGTAATAACATTATCCATAATACTCATATTATCTAAAAGATATATTTGCTGAAATACAAATCCACAATTTTTTCTTCTAAAAAGAGCTAGTTGGTCTTCTGAATATCCAGTAATATCCTTTTCGTTAAATATAATTTCTCCTCCTGTTGGTCTATCAATTCCTGATAATGAATATAGCAATGTTGACTTTCCTGCACCTGATGATCCCATTATTACTGTAAAATCACCTTCATAAATATTAATATTTATCCCCTTTAAAACCTCTTGAGTAAAATCATCTGTTTTAAAACTTTTCATTAAATTTTTAGTACAAATAATACTTTTTTTCATAACTACTTCCCCTTACTCCTATTCTTTAATTTTAATTCTATCATTAATTGTTACTACCATTTTTTCAAAAGAACTATTCTTTATTATTGTTCTTAATTCATAGGTTATTTTAAATTTTTCACGTATTGCTTTTGCAAGTTTAACTGCTAAAATAGAATTTCCTCCCATTTCAAAGAAATCACTATCAGGTTGAATTCCATTTATATCTACAAAATTATTCCATAATTCTAAAAGAGATTTTTCTGTTTTAGTATTAAATTCTTTCTTTTTATTATTATTGTCATCTAAATTGCAAGTAAAGCATGGTAACCCATTATCAAAATATTTTACAGAATCATTAGCTATTGATTTCATACTATTAGAAGATAAATTTTCCTTGATTTCACTTTTAAAAATCTTCATTTTGATATTCTCTAAATTTATTTCATCAATGTATTGTTTTACTTTTCCTCCATTTTTATCAAGTCCTATAAAAATAAGTGGCTCTCCTATACGACAAGCTAAATCTATAGAGACAGTACCTTGTGAAGGCAAAATATCAACAAATCCATTTTTGCTTCCAATATCTCCAAATGAATTTCCTTTACTCATTCCAAGGTTTTTCCAAGAACTAAAGCATAATGAAAATATATTGTTATTTTTATTAAACTTACTTAAAGCATATTCATTTATAAAGCTATTTGCAGAAGAATAACTTGAAAAAGTTGCTGTCCCCCAAAAAGATGTTGTTGATGAAAAAATTGCCAAAAAACAATTTTTATAATTTGAAACAATTTCTGATAAATTAATTGTCCCATAAACTTTAGAACAATACATTTCCTCAAATAAGTTCTTGTTTATACTCTTTATCCATCTATTTTTAGTATCTTTCCAATGTTCATTTAAATTTCCTACTCCAGCTGCATGAAATATTCCATTTATTTTACAATTTGCTCTTTTTTCTGATTCTGAAATAATTAATTGTAATCTTTCTTTATCTCTACAATCACATGAATAATACATAAAATCTTCTGATAATTCAGAGAGAATTCTATAATTTGATAACTTATCTTTTTGCAACTTGGATATTTCTGTTCTTCCTATTAATATTACCTTAGCTCCATATTTACTTATAAGATATTTGCTAAATTCAAAGCCAACACCTCCTAAACCTCCAGTTATAAGGTATAATCCTCCATTAATTATAGCATTTTTTCTAGCTGCTATTTCCTTTAAACACTGTTTAGATAATATTGGAGTATAAATTTGGCCATTTCTAATTAAATATTCTTTACTTTTTGAACAGTTTAAGTTATTTATCATAAATAATGAAGCTTCATCTAAATCTATAATTGCTGCATTAATATTTTCACACTCAGCATCAAAACATTTAACAAAGCCAGAAAAAATACCTGCATTCCCATTCTTTGAAATAAAGTCACCATAGCTTATAACTTGATTTGTTAATACCATAAGTTCACATACTGAAGAATTTTTTTCAATCAATGTTTTAAGAAAATCAACCATTGGATAAAAATATCTATTTTTTATAGTGTCAAATTCTTGGTTTTCACTAAAGAAAGAATCAAAATAAATTACTCTCTTTATTCCCTCCATATTTAAAATACAAACAAGTTTATCATAGTCATCTAAATTATATTTGTTAACAAAAACTTTATTTTCTTCTTTATCATATTTAAAGTTATCTGAATATATAATATCTATATCTGAAACAACATCTGATAAAATCTTATTTTCTCCCCATATACAAGCAGTTTTTAAGTTATCTTTTGAATTATTTTTTAACATTGGTATTTTTTTATACTCTCTTGTATATATATATTCTGGTATTGTTTTAGAATTTTTAAGTTTAATATCAATAGATTTTAAAAATTCATCATATACACCAGCCTCATATTGTTTTTTTAATTTTGTTCGTTGAATCTTTCCTAAATTGGTTTTTGGTATTTCTTCAATACTAAGAGGTATCACAATGTCAATCTTTAACATTATTTCATTAAATACTTTATTTATAATCTTTTGACGTATTTCCATATAATCAGTATTATCTTCTGGTACAAAAAAGACAACTATCTTATCAGTCTGCTCTTCAAAATCATATACTGAACAAACGCCTGTATATGAAGTCTTTACTTCTGGAATTTTTTCAATAACTGCTTCTATTTCAACATTATTATAATTAAGTCCATTAATAACTATTATATCTTTTTCTCTACCTGTAATTGCCATCTTCCCATTGTGTACAAATCCTAAATCTCCAGTAATAAACCAACCATCATCTGTAAAAGATTCTTCATTTACTTGTGGATTATTATAATAACCTTTAGTTATTGGAACACCTTTAATTTGAAATCTTCCTATTGTATCTTCAGGCAATATATTATTATTGTAATCTGTTATTCTTAAAGATACTCCTGGAATAGGTACTCCAATTTCAGTTATAGCTAAAGCTTGTTTATTATCTGGGCTTTCAAACTCTATAATATTTCCATTCTGCTTTTTATTTATATATTGTATTCCTTTATCTCCATCACCAAGTTCCATACTATATACAGAACCTGAACATGTTTCACACATTCCCCATGCTGGATATATTACATCATTTGCTAAATTAAACTTAGCAAGTGTTTTTAAAAACTTTTTCACTCCTGCAACATTAACCATCTCACCACCATTTAACATATGTGTTAAACAAGACAAATCCCAATTATATTCATTAATGTTTTCTTCTACAGACTCTGCTATTAATACATATGCAAAGTGTGGTGCCCATGTAGAATTCACACGATATTTATCAATCAAATCCATCCATCTTACTGGTTCTTCAAGAATGTAATTAGTATTAACAATTACTTGATTGCTTCCAAGTAAAACACAACGAAGATGTGCCATTAAAATTCCTCCTGGATGTTCTAATGGCATCCAGTTAAGGTATACATCTCTTTTTTTATAATTAAACATTTGAATGCATCCTAATACTTGAGCTAATACAGCTTTATAACTTTGTACAACTCCTTTAGGCATTCCTGTACTTCCTGATGTAAAAAATATAAATTCTGTATCTTCCTCTGAAGGATTACATATCTTAAAATCAGTATTATGATTTTTTCTTAATTCATCTATATTAATTATATAAGAAGAAGGAATTTCTAATTTTTCAGTCATATTTATATACTCATCAAATACATCTCCACTTACAGCAATATGAACCTTTCCTAAGTTATTGAACACATGTTTAATAATTTGATTTGAAGAATTTTCATAATCAAATGACTGTGAAATAGTAAGAGGAGCTACAATTATATTACTCATTGTGCATGCCCAAAATAATACTATAAAGTCCTTATTATTGTTGCACTGAAAAATTAGTTTATCTCCTTCCTTAAGACCCTTTTCTTTTAATGCATTTGCCATACATTTTGAAAGTGAAAAAATTTCATCATATGTAAACTCTTCACAAAAGCCGTTCTTATCATAAAAATAATATTTACTATTTGAAAATTGAGACACACTTTCTAGGAAAAAATCAATTATTGTTTTTTTAAAATCATAGTTTTGTATATCATCACCACATACATATGCCAATTTTTTATCATTTTTAAACTTATTTTCTTCAACTATTATTTTCTTTTTTTCATTATATGTAGCTTTCTCTACAGTTATTAAGTCTTTTAAATGATAAATTTTTGTATTTTCTACTTCTTCATAAACATATATATATTCAATATCTTCTTTATTTTCTATGTTTAAAAATTGCTTTTCTATGTTTTTAGTTATATCTTCTAAAACATCATTATCATCATTTCCCTCTTCATCGTGTGGCATACTATTTAGAAATACCAATATATTTCCTTTTAATTCTTCAATTAAATCTTTATTAAAATTTTTTAGAGAATTATTTATATCATCACATATAATAAATACTACTTTTCTATTATCAACTTTATGATTCAAGATATTAAATTTATTTATCTCTTTATTTTTATGCAATAATAATTCTAATTTATCCATTTTTAAATTCTCCTATTACTAATTATATTATCCAAGTCATTTTTCATTATTTCTTTTATTGTATTTAAATATAAAGAAGTACATTCATTTATAAAATAGTGGCTTCCTTTAAATTCTTTATATTCAACCTCTTTTCTTGTGAATTTTTTCCAATCAAGTAATGTTTTTTCATTGGTTTTTACATCATCTTTAGAAAAAAGAATTGTTATTTGTATTGGTAATATTTTTCTTGATGAATCGAACTTGAAATTTTCATATATTTTAGCATCACTTCTTATTATAGGAAGTACCATTTCTAAAATTTCTGGTTCAAGCATACTTTCATCCATACCACCACTTTGAATAATTTTGTTAGTAAGTTCATCATCTGATAAATTTGCCCATCGATCTTCAAGAAGAAGATTATCTGGTGCACCATGCCCTGATAAAAATACACGTTGTGGCATCTTTATTTCACGTTTTTCTTTAATTAAATATAAAAGTTCATATGTCATTATTGCACCAAGACAATGTCCTGCAATAAAATATGGAATATTATCATCTTGTTGTTTCTTTAATATATCTTCATATAAGGAATAACAAGCTGATTCCATTGTTTCACAAAAATCTTCTTCTAATTTTGAGCCACGCCCTGGTAATTCTAAAATTACCAGTTCGTCCTCATTATCAAATTCTTTTTTCCAACTTTTAAATGTAGTTCCTGCTCCTCCTGCATACGGAATAAAATACAATCTTTTTCTCATATTAATAATTCTCCCTTATATTATTTAAAAATTCATTTATCTCAGTTCTTATTTTTTCAAGATTTTTCTTATATACAGGTATATTTCCAATATTAATTTTTAATCCATCTGAAGACACTGCATAAAGAAATGGATTATTAAAATGATTTGTCAATCCATCTATGGAAGCCTCTGGATGTATGCCTAAATAATTAAATACTGGTACTTTTAATTCATTAAAATTAATTTTTTCTTTTAGTTCTTCAATAATATTATCATTAGTGTTGTCTTGCCATAATGAAGAAAATATAATTTTATTTTTCTTTAGATATTTATTTCTATCATTTATTTGATTAAATATAGATTCATAATCTTTTCCTAAAATGGCAGGTACAAAATCAATAAGTTCTCCAATTGTTTCATTATAATTTGAATTATCAAAATTTCTTAAACCTAATATACATAATAATGGTATTTCATCACATCCAAATTCTTTCAGTGCAATTTTTAATACATTTTCTGCTATAAACATTAAATTTTTTTCATTTATTGATATATCAACACTTCTAGAAATTGTTAATGCTTCTATTTCTTTGTCACTTATTACACTATAATAATTTTCTATAGTTTCTTTAAACTTTTTAATTTCAAGCTCTTTGTTCAAAGAATTATAGTCTATTAATTTTAATCTATCATCAATCATATTTAAATAATTAGTATATAAATTTTTTAATTTAATTTTTTTATTGTTAAATATTAAATTATTCATCTCATTTTCTAATATAATTTGACTTTGTTGATCAAAAATTAAATGTGATATAGCAAGCATAAACAAATAATTATTTTCACTTTGTTTAATTATAATTGCTCTACTCATAATAGTTTTTCCATCATAAATTTCCTTATTATCGAAAATATTCAAAATATTAAGTAACATTAACTTTATTGTATTAAAACTTTTATTATCATACATTGATAAATCAATATATGGTACTTTTATATTTGATGGATTTTTATAATAAAGCTGAATACCTTTTTCTATGTTTATTCCTGCTCTTAAGTTTTCAAAATTTTTACAACATTCTTCCCACGCATAATTTATAGCATCATAACTTACTTCATTTCCTGTAAATCTGTAAACTGAGTATGAATGTAATATCTCTGCACCAAAAGATATTCTTTGAATTCCTGTCAATTTTCTTGAATATTCAAAACCAGAATTAATAAATTCATCTGAATATTCTTTTAAAATATTAATAAAATCTAACTTTATGCTATTAATAACTTCCTCTTCTGCTTTTAATGTACCATAAATACATTCTTGGTTTACTATAGACTTTTTACTTAACATATTTGCTATTGATTCTATTGAATTTAAAGCTATTAAATCTTTAACAGATACTATATATCCTTTTTCTGAAAGTATTGAAGCAACCCTCATTGCTTTTAATGAATCACCACCAATTGTAAAGAAATTTTCATTTCTTGAGATTTTTTTATTTCCAAGTACTACTGAAAATGCTTCTGCAACTTCTTCTTCTATCTTTCCTATAGGAGCTTCATATAAATCCACAGTATATTCAATATCTGGTAATAAATTTTCATTGACTTTTCCACTTGTATTCATAGGAATTTTTTCTAACTGCATAATTGCTGAAGGTATCATGTATGTTGGAAGCTTTCTTTTCATTGATTCCAAAATAAAGGATTTTTCAATGATACTATCTGCAGTAAAGTATGCAAAAATACTATCTTCATTATTATGTTTTTTAACAACTACAGTTGCATTTTTTACCCCATCTATATTACATAAAACTGTTTCTATATCTAAAAGTTCAATTCTAAAACCTCTTATTTTTACTTGTCTATCTATTCTAGATAAATACTCAATATTTCCATCTGGAAGCATTCTTGTTAAATCTCCTGTTCTATATATTCTTCCTTTACCAAATGGATTATCTATAAATTGTTTATTTGTAAGTGTTAAATTATTTAAATATCCTAAAGAAAGGCCATCACAACTTACACAAAGTTCTCCGGGAACTCCTATTCCACAAATTCTGTTTCCTGATAAAATATAAACTTTAACATTTGGCAATGGTTTTCCTATAGGAATTCTCTCTGGTATTATATCCTCAGAAGAGCATTTCCACTGTGTAACACTTACAGTTGCTTCAGTTGGTCCATAAAGATTTAAATATCCATAATTGTTTCTATATTTACTTACAAGTTGATTGTTTGTAGCAAATCCTCCAGTTATAACATACTTCAACCCTTTTAAATCTTCAGGATTTAAATATCCTAAATACATAGTTGGTATAAGTGCATATACAATATTATTGTCTCTTATATACTTACCTAATTTATTTGGATTTATGAAAGTTTCTTCATCTGGAATATATAATGTACAACCAAATGAAAAAGTAAACATATATTCCCATACTGATGCATCAAAAACTAATTTTGAAAATTGTAAAACACACTCTTCTGCTCTTGGCTCCATTGTTATATAAAGTTGCTCTCTAAACTCTGCAAGGTTAAGGTTTGTGATAGAAACTCCTTTTGGGTTTCCTGTAGTTCCTGAAGTATAAATAATATATACAGGTGCATTTTTATCATATTTAAATTTAACATTTTCATCACTAAATTTTAAGTTTTCTTCTGACATAACTTTGATTGATGACTCAATATTAAGATTTTCATATTCATCTATTACAATAGAAGCATTAGAATCCTTTATTATATATCTTATTCTTTCTTCTGAAAAATCTGAAATTACTGGTACAAATACCCCTCTTGCTTTAATTATTCCCAAATATGCTATAAATGTACTTATTTTCTTTTCTGCTGAAACTACAACTGGTTCTCCTTCTTTTATTCCCTTAGCTATAAGTCGTCTTGCAAATTGATTAGACATTTTATTAAGTTCACTAAAGGTGATTGATGTATCATTATAAATTATTGCTTTTTTATTTGAATACTTTTCTACAATCTCATAAAATTTTTCTACAACACTTATATCTTTGTTATAATCATAATCTTTTCCTGACATCAATATTATTTCATTAAATTCTTCTTCATTAATTTCAGATACTTCTCCTATCTTTTGTGAAACATCTTGTACAAATTCTTTTAAAATATTTTCTAAATGCTTTATCATATATTCTATTGTGCTTCTTCTAAATAATGATTTAGCATATTCAATAACTAAATATGATTTATTTTTTTTCTCAACAACACCTAATGATAAATCAAATTTTGCTTCCTTATTATCTATCTCAAAAACTTCAGCATAATTGCCATCAAATAGCATATCATCAGCAATTATATTTTGATAAACAAACATAACATCAAATAATGCATTTCTTGAAAGCTCTCTACTAATATTAAGATCATCTACTAGATATTCAAAAGGATAATCCTGATTTTCATAACATTTTAAACATTCTATATTAACATCTTTAATAAATTGTTCTACAGTAATCTCTGCCTTTGGTTTAAATCTCATAGCTAAAGTATTTACAAACATTCCTTGAATATTCTCTATTTCAGATTTATTTCTTCCTGAAACTGGACTTCCTATTACAAGATCTTCTTGCCTACTATATCTTGATAATAAAACTAAAACTGCACTCATATATATAACATTAACAGTTGTATTAAGCTTTATAGCTAAATTTTTAATACTATCTACTAAGTAATTATTTAATGAAAGAGTTACTTTATCTCCTTCTAAATTATTTGAAACCTTTCTACTAAAATCTGTTATCAAATTAATAGTAGGGACTCCTTCTTTATATTTATCAATCCAGAATTTCTTTTGTTTGCTTAAATCTATATTTTGTATCCACTCACTATAATCTTTGTATTGTATATTTGGTTTTTCTAAAATTACATTATTGTATATATCAGAAAATTCATGAGCAAGTAATGCAATACTTGTTCCATCTGTTATTATATGATGACTATCAAATAATATAGCATAACTATTATCTGATAAAATACATAATCTCATCCTTAATAAAGGTGCTTTTGATAAATCAAATGCTTTTATAAAATCATCTTCTATAGCTTCTGAAACTGTATTATAAACTTTTGATGATATTTCCATTTTTAAATTTACATCATTGTTAATATGTTGTTTAACTTCCCCTAACTCTACTACAAAGCTTGTTCTAATAATTTCATGCCTATCAATAAGAGTCTTTAGTACAAAATTTAATTTTTCTATATCAGGCTTTCCATTAATTTTCATTGCAAATGATACATTATATGCTGTTGAGTTTGGTTCTATTGTGTATAAAATATACATTCTCTTTTGTGCTGGTGATAATGCATAATATTCTTTTTCTTTTGCTTTTGCTATACCTAAATTTTTGTCTATATTGTTTTCATTAATATAATTACAAAGTGATTTTATTGTTGGGTTTCCAAATATAAATGAAAGTGGTATTTTTACTCCATACTTATGTTCTATGCTATTTATAACCTTAAACGCAGTTAGTGAATTACCACCTAATACAAAGAAATCATCCATTATAGTTACTTTCTCTATATCAAGTGCTTTTGCTATTAACTTGCATATTTCATCATCTTCTTTTGTTTGTTTAACCTCTTTTTCCAAATCTTTTTCTTTTTTTAATTTTTCTAAATAGTATTTATCTGGATTTCCATGTAAATCTCTTGGTATTTCATTTAATATATATAATTTTTCAGGTACTACATAATCTGGATAGCTATTTTTTAATTCTAAGATGACATTTTTATTATCAGAAACTATAAAAACATTAATAATTTTATCAAACTCGCATATAACATATTCTTTTATACTATTACACTCATCTAATAAATATTTTATAAATTTTATATCAACTTTATATTTTTTATTTACTATATAGTTTCCATGTAAAACCTTAATCTGATTTTCATTGATATATTTTCCATAAATTCCTGTATGATAAATATTGTCTTTAAATTTAGATTCATAAATACAAATTTCTCCTACAACATTTCTTTTAGCTTTTCTTCCATCTGCAATAATAACACCATTATCACAAATTATATCCTCTTCAGTCATGTGCCCTATATATGAAATTCCACATGTATCATATCCTGAACCACAAATAAATATTTTTAAATTTGACTTTGTTCTTAAATCATTTATTTTTTTAGAACTATAAATAACATCTGATATAATTAACTTTTTTATATTATTAAAACAGTTCTCATTATTTTTATAAAGTGAAAAGAATTCTGTGCTGTTAGTGATAACTACTGATATCCTATCTTTAATATAGCTTTCTTCAGTAACTCTTTCTAATAAATTTTTATTATGATTTACACAAATGGTAGCTCCTTTTAAAATTACTCCAAATAATTCTGACAAAGATAATGCATCATTTAAAGAATTAAAATGAAGTACAGTATCATACTCATCAATGACATTCCATACTCTCTTACACATATTTAAAATATCTTTAAATGAATACTTATAAAATTCATTCTTATCACCAGTATTGTTTGAATACATTAAAATAGTATTATTTTCTTTTAACTCTAGTGATAAAATATTTTTCACTAATACATCTTTAAGAATTATTTCTGTTATATTACAATAATCTATAACTTCAGCAAATACTTCATAAAAATCATCTTGTTCATTTAATATAAATGCACTACAGTTAGCATCTGTCAAAAGTTCTTCTATTTCATATTCATCAAGCATTAATAATACTGGTAATGCAGTATTTCCTGATTTAATTATTGAAAGTAAGTAAACTATATAATCATAATAATTTGAAGCTGTATATCCTACTACTTTTCCTTCTCCTATAGCATTATTAATAATTTGTGCATAGTCATCAGTTATATTATCAAGCTGTAAATATGTTATGTTTTCATCTCCAATTAAAACATATTTGTCTTTATTTTTACTTACAATTGACTTAAATAGTTTTGTAAAGTTTTCATCTTCAATTTTACTTCTTATGCTAAAATCTATTTCTGTTGTTAACAATTCAGCTATCTTCAATTTAGGATTGTTTAAAATTGAATTTAATATTTCTAAGAAAACTTCCATACAAGTCTCAATTGTTTTCTGTTTAAATAAATCTGTATTATATTCTAAGTTAAATATATAAGCATCATTTTCTATACCAACATTAAGTAATGAATCAAATTTTGATATAGAAAATTTATTCCTAATTATCTCTGATTTAATATTATCAAAATGTAAAATTTCATTATCAGTATTTTGTAAAACAAATAATGTATCAAACAAATGATTTCTTGAAGCATCTCTCTTAATATTTGATAACTCAGTTATTTTCTCAAAAGGATAATCTTGATTTTCAAGAATTTCTAATGCTTCATTGTTTACTTTTTCTATATAGTTTAAAAGTGTATCTTCATTGTTTATTTTTTCATAAAACACAACTGTATTTGAAAACATTCCAATTACTTTTGTAATGTCAGGATGCATTCTATTAGCTACTGGATTTCCAACTAAAATATCATTAATTCCAAAACACTTATTTATCATTAGAGTATAAGCACTCATAAGAATAACAAATTCTGTAGTATTATTATCTTCTGCAAACTTATTTACTCTTTTTCTTAATACCCCATTATCGAAGTATGATATATGATTTCCATTGAAACTTTGAATCTTAGGACGCATATAATCAGTTTTAATTTCAGATAGACTTTTTACCATGGACATCTTTCTCTTCCAGAATTCTTCTTGTTTACTCATATCATTGTTAATATCCCATTCACAATAATCTTTATACTGAACCTTTAATTCTGGTAACACTTTGCCATTATATATATCTGATAATTCTTTGCTTAATATTGTTATTCCTATTCCATCACAAATAATATGATGCATATCAACAAACAACATATTTTTTAATTCATCTATCTTATAAATTTTTACTCTTAACAATGGAGCTTCATCCAATTTAAATGGTCTTATAAATTCATCAAATGCCTTTGTAGCATTTTCCTCACTACCGCTTTGTATTTCAATATCTATATTTACATTATCTTTTATTACTTGAACTACTTCACCATTAACTTTTTTAAATTCAGTTCTAAAGGCTTCATGTCTGCTTATAAATATTTTAAATGTTTCTTTAAGCTTTTCATAATTCAATTTTCCAGTCATCTTTATACATATAGGAGTATTATAAGCTAAGGTTTCAGTATCAAATTCATAAATTGCATATAATCTTTTTTGTGCTGATAAAGTTATATAATAATCCTTTTTTACTGCTGGCTTAATTGCATTATACTCTATAGTTAACTGATTTTCTACTAATTCTGATAGTTGCTTTATTGTAGGACAATTATATATATCTTGTATCTTTAATTTTACATTACACATCTTATAAATATAATTAATCACTTTAGTTGCACGTAATGAATGACCACCATTTTTAAAGAAATTATCATTTATTCCAATTTTTTCAACACCTAACACTTCTTTAAATATATCAGTTATAATAATTTCTTTTTCAGTTACTGGAGGTTTATATTCTTCTTCAGAATCTACAATTATATCTGGAAAACTTTTCTTGTCTAATTTACCATTTTTCGTAATAGGGAATTCATTAATTTGCATAAATAATGATGGTATCATGTAATTAGGGAGTTTTTTTGCAATCTGTCTTTTTAAATCATCAAAACAAACCTTTTTTTCTGAAATTACATATGCATTTATTGTTTTCTCTCCTAATTTGTCTTCTTTAACAATAATAGCTACATCTTTAACATAATCAACTTCTCTTATTACATTAAGGATTTCATCTATTTCTATACGCATTCCTCTTATCTTTACCTGTTCATCTATTCTACCTAAATATTCAATAGAACCTTCATTATTCCACCTTACAAGATCTCCTGTACGATATAACTTTCCTTCACCAAATAAGTTATCTATAAACTTCTCTTTTGTTAATTCTGGTCTATTTATATATCCTGTTGCTAAACCTATTCCAGCTATACATAACTCTCCTGGTACTCCTATACCACATAAACTAGTATTATTAAGTACATAAAGCTTTATATTGTCTATAGGCTTTCCTATTAATATTTTATTATAAGGCTTATCACATTCAAAACAAGTAACATCAATACTTGCTTCAGTAGGTCCATATAAATTTACTAATTTTATATTAAACTTATTAAATAATTCAAAAAAGTCATTTACTGTTGTAGGTTGTAATGCTTCTCCACTAGTAAAAATATATTTTAATCCTTTAATCTTATTTATTTCCTCTTTATGTGTTTCAAAATATGATAAAAATACATTAAACATTGAAGGTACAAAATGCATAACTGTTACATTATTTCTACTTATTTCATCACTTATTACTTCTGGATCCTTTTCTCCTCCTTGAACTAACATATCTACTGTGGCACCTTTGAATCCCCACCATAATATTTCCCAAACAGAGACATCAAATGTATAATTTGTTTTTTGTAAAATAACATCATCTGTGGTAATTGGATAACACTTGTCCATCCAGTTTATTCTATTAATTGTTCCTTTTTGAATGTTTGTTACACCCTTTGGTTTTCCTGTTGTACCTGATGTGTAAATAACATATGAACTATTTTCTTGAGTACTTACATTAATAAGATTTTTTTCACTTTCATCCCACTTATTATACTCTTCTAGATTTATAACTCTATATTCATCTGATAAATCCATACTAGAAATATCAATATCATAATATAAAATATTCTTTGAATTACAATCATCAATAATATATTTTATTCTATCTTTAGGATAACTTGGACTTACTGGAACATAAGCTGCCCCTGATTTTAATATTCCATAAATTCCTATAATCATTTCTATGCTTCTGTCTGCTATTATTACAACTTTATCATTTGGCTTAACACCAAAGTTTCTTAATTTATTTCCTAACTTATTTGCAAATTTATTTAATTCGTTATAAGTTAGTGATTCATCCTTATAAATAACTGCTGTTTTATTTGGATATTTATTTACTGAAGCTTCAAATAATTCTTGAATAGTTTCTTTTGGAAATTCACAAGTTGTATTATTAAATTTTTGAACAATAGTATTATATTCATGTGAATCTAACATATCTATTTCTGAAATTAGCTTATCATCATTTAAACAGATATTATCTAATATGTTTATAAAATGCTTAAGAAGATATTCCATTGTCTCCTTTGTAAACAATGAAACAGAATATTCAAGTAAAATTTCTGCTTTATTTTTAGTTGGAGTAATATATAAAGTAAAATCCATTTTTGAAATTTTAAAATCTAAATCAAGTTTTTTTACATTTAAATTTTTATTAATTTCCAAATTCTTTTCATCTATATTTTGGAAAACCAACATTATATCAAATAAAGGATTTCTTGATAATTCATGATTAACATTTGAATCCTCTATAATTTTATCAAGTGGATAATTCTGATTAGTGAATGAAGAAATACATAATTCATTTACTTCTCTTAGAAAATCATTAAATTTTTTATTTTCTGAAGGAAAAGCTCTCATTGGAAGTGTATTTACAAACATCCCCATCATTTTTTCTATATCTTGATGAATTCTTCCTGATACAGGTGTTCCTATTATTATATCTTCTTGTCTACTATATTTACCAATAAGCACCATAAATGCTGAAAGAAAAACTGTATACTCAGTAACAGAGTTTTTTATTGCATAATTTTTTATTTTATTATATATTTCACTATTTATCTCCCTTCTTATAGTACTTCCTTCAAATTTTTGTAATGAAGGTCTTGGAAAATCCAATGGAAAATCTAGTATTGGAAGAGGTCCTTCAAGTATGTTTTTCCAATATTCTTTTTCATTTGTAAAATCTAAATTATTAAACCAGTCACAATAATCTTTATATTGTATTCTCATTTCAGGTAATTTTTTATTATTATAAATTGCTGCAAATTCTTTTTTAAGAATTTCATAACTTATACCATCACATATTATATGACTCATATCTATCATCAAATATGTTTCATTAATACATTCTAATACCCTTATTCTAAATAATGGTGATTCCTCCATGTTAAATGGTCTAATAAAGTCATTAAATTCTTTATCAATATCTACATCATCAGATTTTTCTAAAAACTCTATAGGCACTTCAAATTTTTCATGTATTATTTGAATAAGTTCATCATCTTTAAATTCAAATGATGTTCTAAGTATTTCATGTCTTTTCATAATTTCATAAACAGTTTGTACTACTTTAGACTTATCAAGCTTTTCATTAAATTTTAAAACGCCAGGCATATTATATGCTATGCTATTTTCATCTATTTTATTTAGTATATACATTCTTTTTTGTGCAGAAGAAGCTTTATAATATTCATTTTTTGGAGCTAAAGGAATTTTTTTAATTCCTTCTTGTTTAGAATTTTGTATAAACTTTGCTAACAACTCAACTGTAGAGTTAGTAAATATATTTGCCAGTTCTATCTTTTTACCAAACTTTTCCTCAATTATATTAATAAGTTTAATTGCCTTTAATGAATTTCCTCCTATTGCAAAAAAGTCATCATCAATACTAAAGTCATCTTTCTCTAATACAGATGCCATAGCTTCAAATAATACTTTTTCCTCATAAGAAACTGGTATTTTTATATCATTATTGTCCTCAATAAATGAAAGAAGTTCTTTTTCATTTATATTTCCATAAGCATCTAGTGGCAAATAAGAAAGTATTATTACTTTCTTTGGCATCATATATTGTGGTAAAGTTCCCCTTAATTTATTTATTATATCTGATTCATTAACATTATTAGCTACAATAAAGATATATATATTGTTTTCATGTATTAATAAATGATAATCTTTAATTAAATAATTTTTAATTATTATCTTTTTATATAATGATTTATCTACTAAATAATTGCCTACCTTTTCAGGAGAATAATTTTGAATATACATTTTATTATCTAAATCAAACAATGCAATTTTTCCTGTATGAATAATTGTACTGTTTTCAGAAACATCTTTATAATCTATACATAACTCTCCTGCAATATATCTATTTACAAACTTATTGTCACATACAATTCTTAAATCAGATAAATCAGAGCAACAATTATCTGACTCTAAATAGTATATTCCTTTTGTATATAAATGGTGTAGTGCTGACCAAGTTTCTATATTTTTAAAATTATCTACTTTATATAAGTCTGTTATTATTACTTTTTTTAGAGAAATATTCTCATTAGAAATTTTATTTTTAGCATTTTTATAATCAGATATAATAACTGTTGCTCTTTCATCAATAGCATCATCATTATTATATAATAAGCTTCCACCACATAATAATGTTCCAAAAATTTCATTTAAATTTAGTATACTTGTATGTTTTTGATTTACTTGTAAAATGTCATTTTCTTTTATGCATGTGCTCATAATATTAACATTTTTATTAATATCATTTGAATAAATTTCTGTTAATACTTTACCATTTTCATTAATTATCTTTATTAATGCTTTGTTATTATCTAAACACATAAATTTAGAATTTGACCTACTATTTATATCAATAATATCTATGTTGTTATAATCAGCCGAATTTATTAATATCTCATTCTTTTTAAAATCTTTTTTGTTAAGAATAATACTTGAACAATTTATACTTTCCCATAAATCATCTAAATCAAATTCATCTATATATACTGATACTGGAATACAAGTATAACCTGATTTTATCACTGAGATAATAGAAATGACATATTCATATGAATCATCTGCTACAACAACAATTGGTTTTTCATAATCTTCTTTAATATTTTCCCTTATATACATTGCTAAAGAATCTGTTATTTCATCAAGTTCTTTATATGATATATTATTGTGAGAAAATATTGCTATTTTATCTTCATATTTATTAACAATTGACTTAAATTTACCTATTATTGATTGATTATCTGCTTTATTATTTATTAATGAATTTATTTTATTATCTTCAGATAAATAATCAATTATCTTCATATTTGAATTTTCAATAATCTTAGATAAAATATTTACATATTCATTTATCACCATCTTTGCAGTGGTTATTCCAAATAAGTCTGTATTATATTCGAAAGTAAATTTATATTTGTAATTTTCAACTTCTATGTTAAGTAACACATCAAAAATATCTATTAAATAATTGTTTTTTAATACTTTTTGATTTACTCCATTAAAATTCAATTCTACATCTTCATTGTTTTGAAATGCAAATAATGTATCAACTAATGGGTTTCTAGAGTCATCACTTCTTATTCCAGACATTTCGACTAATTCATAAAATGGAATATTTTGATTTTCGAAATCATTTAAACAAGTTTCTTTTATATTTTCAATTAAAGTAGAATATTGCATTTCTGGATTTACAAAATATGTACTAGGTATTGTATTTGCAAACATTCCTATGATATTTTCAGTATCTTTTTGTGTTCTTCCAGACACTGGAGTCCCTATAGTAATATTTTTTTGTCCACTCCATCTATGAAGTAATATGATATAAGCACTTAAAAGCACCATATACTCAGTAACACCATTTTTGTTACAAATTGATTTTATTTTTTTATACATTTCTTCTGTTGAATTAATTGTTATATTATTTCCATTATAACGCATTTTGTTCCTACGTAAATTATCTGTAGGTAATTCAAGTATAGATGAAAAATTTTCAAGTTTATTTTTCCAATATTTTTTCTGTTTTGACCAATCATGTTTTTCATTCCACACAGAGTAATCTTTAAAATCAATTTTACTTTCTGGCAAAACATCACCATTATATAATGATGATAATTGCTCCTTTATTATATTCATACTCATTCCATCGGATATAATATGATGTATATCAAACATTAATAAATATAAATCTTTTTCTATCTTTGTATAAGCTAATCTACTTAATGGAGGTTTTGATAAATCAAAAGGTCTTACAAATGAATCAAAACAACTATTTATATCTTCTTCTGAAGAAGAGTTACATTGTAATTCTTCTACAAATCCAGTTACATTATTAAATATCTTTTGAACAACTTCTCCATCAACATTTACAAAACCTGTCTGAAATATTTTATTTTTTCTTATTAAAGTTTTATATGCATCATTTAATTTTTCAATGTTAAATTCTCCAGAAATAAGTATTGCACTAGACATATTATATGTTGTACTTTTAGGTTCCATCATATATGAAGCATAAATACCTCTTTGAGTAAAATGCATTGGATAAAACTCTTTTATTTTTGCTGGTTGTATTAAATCAGTTTCTGATATCTTACAAGTTGAAATATGCTTTGCTAAATCTTTTACTTTTGGATATTTAAATATATCTTCAATCATAAGCATATAATTATATTCATTTTTTAATATATTTACTGCTTTTGATGCTCTTAATGAATGCCCTCCAATCAAAAAGAAATTATCATTAATTCCGATTTTATCTAGTCCAAGTACTTTTTTATAAACTTCTACAACTATCTTTTCTTCCTTTGTCTTTGGTTCTTCATATGAATAATTGTCAATACTTTCATTTATATCTGGAAGACTTTTTTTATCTATTTTACCATTTACAGTTAGCTTAAAACTATCAACTTGCATTATATAAGAAGGAATCATATATTCTGGCATATATTCATTTAATTCTTTTACAAGTTCATTACGATTAATTTTTTGTTCATCTTTTGATATAAAATATGCTGCAAGTAATGAATCATTTTCTATTTTTTTCTCTATCACAACCGCTTGTTTTATAAATTTACTTCTTTCAAGAAGTTTCTCTACCTCTGGTATTTCAACTCTTATTCCTCTTACCTTAACTTGATCATCAGTTCTTCCTATATATTCTATATTTCCATATGCATCCCATTGTACTATATCTCCAGTACGAAGCATTTTACTGTTTTCAAAAGGATTATCAACAAACTTTTTTTGATTTAATTCTTCATTATTTACATAACCATTTGAAATACTTACTCCTGATACGCATAGTTCACCAGGCATATAAATTCCACATATCTCATTTTTTCTTAAAACATATACATTAACATTAGATACAGGTTTACCAATAGGAATAGTTCCTCTATTTTTATCAGAATCTCCATTCCATACAGTTACTATTCCTCCTTCTGTTAACCCATATGCATTGACATGTTTTGTTTTTTTAGATATTTTCTCTGAAAGTTCTTTTGTACATACAGATGCTCCAGTTTCAAGAATCCTTAAATTTTCTGGTAATTCTATTATTTGACAATATTGTGGTGGTAAAAGTAATATTGTTGCTGAAGAAATAAATTTTTGAAAAAGTTGAATATTTCCTATAACTTCTTCTTTTGGAATCATTAATTCTGCCTTAGATAACAAAGTTGTAAAAATTTCATAAATAGATGTACTAAAAGTATATGGTGCAAATTGTACAATTCTATCATTTTCATTAATATTAAAAGTACGGGTGTTATACTGACAATAATTTATTACAGTTCTATGTCTAATCAGAACCCCCTTAGGATTTCCTGTTGTTCCTGAAGTATATATTATAGCAATATTATCATCTGGTTTATTAATTCTATTATTAAATAAATGCTTATAATTTATTGCTTCTTTTATTTGTAGAATATTTCCAAATCCTACACTATCATCTAATACATTTGTAAGTATAGCTTTTGCACCACAATCTTCTAAAATGTAAATTATACGTTCTTTAGGATATAATGGAGATATTGGAACATAAGCTGCACCTGTCTTCATTATTCCAAGCATAGAAGCTATCATTTCAAATCCACGTAATGCAATTAAACCTACAAAATCACCTATTCCTATTTCCTTTGAAATAAGAAATGATGCTATTTTATCTGATTCTTCTTTTAATTCTTTAAAAGTATATCTATGATTATCAAATTCTATTGCAATTAATTCTCCATTTTCATATGCTATTTTATCAAATATCTCATGTAAACACTTATCATCATCATATTTACATTTATTATCATTAAAAATCTTAATTACCTTATTTAATTCTTCTTCTGAAATAATATTGATATCTTCAGCTTTACAATAAGAATTTTTCATTAAAAATTTATATGTACAAGAAAAATGTTCTGCTAATATTTCTGCTTCTTTATCGCTTATTATATCTTGATTATAAATAAACTTTACATTAAAATAATTGTTTTCAGAAACAATTTCTATAATTAAACTTCCATTATATTCTTCAAAAATAACATCATTATTTCCAGATTCTTTAAATATGATACAAACATCACTTATAATATCTTTATCTTCTAAATAATTATTTTCTGATATACAATCATTATCTTTAATGTTAACTTTTCTTACAGTATTTTTTAATATTGTATTATCAATTACCCTAAATGCAAATTCATTTATATCTTTTACTTTATATATTAATGCTGAAATAGCATTAAAAATTAAATCTTTATTAAACTTAAACTTGCAATTTAGAGTATATACTCCAACATTATCAGTTTTAAATTCACAATATCCATAAATTGAAATTTTCTTATTCATAAATTCCCCCTTTTCTTTTAACCAATTCTAGTTAAAGATACATACTCATTTATTATTCTACATAATTTTTTTAAATTATTTTTAATATAAAAGTGTCCTCCTTGAAATGATTGTATATCAAATTCTTTTTCAGTGTAATTTTTCCATGCACTAATTAATTCTTCTGATAAATTGTCTTCTCTACCAAAAAAAACACTTATACTACACAATAACTTAGTGTGCTTTATATTTTTTTCTAATTGTTCAAGTAACTTAAAATCATTTTTTAAAATTGGTAAAAACAAATCAACTAATTCCTTACATTCAGAAAATTCTTTTGAAATGCCTCCATATGCAATCATAGCATCAAAAAATTCATTATCATTTAATTTATTTATATTTTTATACTTTTGAAAAACCTCATTACATGGTATCTCTTTTCCTGATAAAAAAACTTTTTTTGCACATTTATTTGTATTTTTTTCAAGCATTACTTCGATACAATAAGCAATTATTGCTCCCATACTATGCCCAAATAAAATATAATCTGAATCTTTTATTATCTCAACGACTCTATTGTAAACATCTTCAAGCATTTCATCAGAACTTTTATAAAATTCTTCATAAATACGTGAACCTCTACCACTCAAATCAATTGCATAAAATTCAATATCATTACTTAAAAATTTTTGAAAACATAAATAATCATTAGAGCTTCCTCCAGCATGATGGAAAAAAATCAATTTAATTTTATTCATTTAATAACTCCTTATTTTTATATTCTTCGCATTTTGCAATCAGTTCTTCATAAGTTAAAATTTTTATATCCATATGTTTATTAGAACAATATGCTATAGAAAATCCTTCAAACTCATATATTCCAAATTCTTTTTCATACTTTCTAAAACTATTTTTTATAACCTCACAAAAATCGTATTCATTTAGATTATATATAATTCCTTCACCTGAACTTTTTCCAAAAGCCTCTTTACAATTCCATATCTTTGTAAATAATATATCTTTATTGTTATTATTATTTAATAATAATATTTCATTATTTGTTAAAATATCATTAAAGGTGCTTGGAATATATGGTTCAACTTCTTGTATATCTACTCCAACATTACAAGTAGATATTGCACAAATAACACCTTTATTACAATGTGAAAAATTAAATTTTATATTATTATAGTCTTTTAAATATGGTTTTTTAAAAGTTGATTCTAATTTTATTTCGGGACATTCTATAATATTAAATTCACAATCTAAAGCTATTCTCAATAATATAAATGCTATAAACCTTTTCTTTCTATCATTTTCATACTTATATTCTTTTATATATTTTAAACGTTCTAATGATAATAAAGATTTATATTTTAGCATATCTTTTTTTTTAATTTTTTCAATTTCTTTAAATAAATAAATCACTTATTCCCCCATTTTCACATTCTTAATAATTTTTATTTATACACATTTTACCATAAAAATACATACTATGTCAACTTTGTAAATAAAGACACATTATTAAAAAAGTAAATTGAAAATAAAATCTTTGTGTTCCTTAGCTATAATTATCTATTTCTTCTATAAGTTTATCTACTCCCTCATCATCCCATGCTCCATAAACACTATTTGGAATTATAATATACTCTACTCCAAACTTTTCTTTATTTTCTTCTACTATCTCACATCTTTCTTTATTGCTTTTTTTATAAAAACCCTCTGGAAAATCTCCTAAATTGTCTCCTAAATACATTAAAACAGTATGATTTTCTTTAACTTTAT